>Ga0316203_1000149_pt1 | contig 125578 bp, 113 predicted proteins | sample 6monrhotite_MG_FD_204940 | JGI IMG/M metagenome (GOLD analysis project Ga0316203, IMG submission 204940) | Microbial mat bacterial communities from mineral coupon in-situ incubated in ocean water Damariscotta River, Maine, United States -... | ecosystem: Environmental > Aquatic > Marine >... | reverse complement strand
AAGAACGAACAAAGGAAGCAACATGGCGACGGATTGGTACGCTTCTCGATCACTTCTCACCACAGGAATGTGCAAACTATTTTAGAAATTCAGGCTATGCGTCAGTTTAAAACAGAAAAACTCTAGAGCTTGCGGGAAAATGCAGACGAGCGAGGCATGAACGATTCTAAATTCCACGATACGATTGTTTTCGGCAAACCGCGCCACGTTTAAAACTCCACGGCGCTCTACATGCGGATAGCAAATCGATTAGAGCAAAACCGGAGCGAATAGGTTCATTCGCGAACGTGGGTTTGCGGGGATATCAACTGGTTAGAACACTTTCGGTGATCCAAAAATCGCCGGAAATGTTCTAGAAGAAGCGTTCTTCAATCCTGACAACATCGCCCGGCAGGATAACGCCTTCTGGCGGTATTGTTTCCGGCGTTCGAGTTGCGTCTGTCGCCCTGATAACTGTGATTTTTTCTTTCACCGCTCTGTAGGTGAAACCGCCGCCCAAGGCGACGGCGTTAAGGGCGCTCATTCCATTGACATAAGGGTAGCTGCCCGGTTCTTTGACCTCTCCCATGACATAGAAGGGACGGTAATTTAAAACTTCGATGCTGACGCGTGGTTTTTTTAAAAACCCGTCTTCGAGCTTAGCCTCGATGCTGCGCTCCAACCGACTGATGCTATACCCCAGGGCATCTACGCTGCCAATAAGCGGCAATGAAAGCGTGCCTTCACCACTAACTTCAAATTCACCGGAAAGATCTTCCTCGCCAAATACCGTGACCCTAACCTTGTCACCGGAACCGAGGGTATAAACGACCTGTTGCTCCGACGCATTCGCCCCGCTACCCAGCAGGAACAGAACGTAAAAAGCGACCAAATACACCCGACGCATGGCAATCCTCTCAATCATCAACCAAAAAGGCCCCCCCACAACATCAACGTGAGAGAGCCTTTTTTATATCATTACTACGCCCGGAAAACAAAAATTAACGGGGTGAAATCAGAATTGAGCCCCCAATTTAACTTTAAAGATATTTTCGATATAATCGCTTGTATTGGTTGTAGAATTCTTATCCTTGCGCTGGTAGTCAGCACCAGCATAGAGGTTCCGGTTAAGTTTATAGTCAACGTTGGCACCCAATGTCAGCGTATCATCACTGACTGATGCCCCCTGCTGGTCATTTGATGACATTTGTGCCCGAGCACCCAGACTAATATTGCGCTTCAGCTCATGGCTGACGGTTACACCGTATGAGGTGTTAACAAGGCTCGAAACATTGTTTGTCGTTGATTCGTCAACCGAGCGAGACGCCGTCAATTTGACATCGGTCAGTTGAGTCGGCGTCCATGTCAAAGATGCTTCTGCTGACCAGCCGGACGGGTCCAGTAAATTGGCGTCCTTATAGTCCTGAGACATATAACCAACGGCAACATCACCATTCAAGACTTTAGAAAGGTCGATGGCGGCACCGACGAGGGCCTTATAGCCATCCGAGTCGCGGTTGAAGCCGTTATCATCGACCGCAGAGGCATAATTGATGTCATTGTACGACACCTTGACGAAGGCTTCGTATTCGGGAACGATCTCGTAACCGACCTTTAAGGTGCCTTCAAGTTTCCTGCGATCACGATCGTCATTATTGGTGACAGTACCGGTTGCGCCTGTCGTGTCATCGTAGTTGGATTTATCGAAGGTACCATTAAGGGCTACAGACACGCGGTTAGGCTTGGTTTCGATACCGGCGTTGATGTTTTGCACGGTGTATTCAGTAGGATTTTTCCCGGCCGTATCATCCGGCGACGACCGTTCTTCGGTTTTCCAATCTTCACCAGCCCCCAAAGTGACCTTCGTTGCTTTCCTGACGTCAATGCGGCCATCGGCGGCAATGCTGTATTCCTCAACATTTTCATCCGAATACGATTTGTGGCGACGGACATCGGAATTCGCTTTCAGATTGAAGGCGTGATTGTTCCAGTCTGAATTCAAATTGAAACTGGGCTTCACATCAGTAACCCAGTCACTTTTGGCAGCAGTGTCAGCGGCATAAAGATTGTCGTTGTAAGATTCAGTCACTTCCAGCTTGGGATAGAACATGAACGAGCCAACCCGGGCACCGCGCGGGGTATAATCATCCCCACCGCCAGCAGCGACGCCTGCGTCCTGCGCCACGGCGGCATTCAGCATACCGCCGGCAAAAACGGCAACCGCCAATGTCGCGCAACCTGCATCTCTGATTATTTTTATCATACGAAAAAGCCTACTCTCTTTGGATTGAATATTATTTTGCGATCAGGATTGTCATTCAATTAAGCACACACGGCACTGGGTCAAACGGCATCATATCGAGATTCCGCATCAGGTTGGGCTCGGTGGTTCAGGCGGCGCCACAAACGGCGGGTCAACGGCAATAACAATAGGTACAAGTTGCGCCAACGGCACCTGGGCCACGCTTTCGATAATGGCTACGGCCTGATCCGGCGCGGCGGCGGTCACGCTCGCCGCGATGGCGGCAGCCTGTGCCGGGGCGGCGGCGGTCACACTAGCGGCGATGGCGGCAGCCTGTGCCGGTGCAGCGGTGGTCACGCTAGAAGCAATCGCGGCAGCCTGTGCCGGTGCAGCGGTGGTCACGCTAGAAGCAATCGCGGCAGCCTGTGCCGGTGCAGCGGTGGTCACGCTGGCGGCAATGGCGGCAGCCTGTGCCGGTGCAGCGGTGGTTACGCTGGCAGCAATCGCGGCAGCCTGTGCCGGTGCAGCGGTGGTTACGCTGGCGGCAATGGCAGCAGCTTGCGCCGGGGCGGCAGTGGTCACGCTAGAAGCAATCGCGGCAGCTTGCGCAGGCGCAGCGGTGGTCACGCTAGCGGCGATGGCGGCAGCATTAGCGGGCGAGGCCGTGGTCGCGGCACCGGCAATGGCGGCAGCGAGGGTCGGATTTGCGGTGACCAACTGCCCTATGAGCAGGGCCATGGCATTTGGGTCTGCATTTTGAGTGGCCAAGGCAATCGCGTCGGTAACGGCCGTCGGTAACGCTGTCTGGGCGGCGACAGGCGTGGCGGACAGAAGACCTGCCAACACAAATGCAGCAACCCCAGATCTTAGCGAATTCATAAACTTGTCATTCTGATTTTTCATTATCTTTCCCATCTAATTTGGCACCGTTGGGAACCTTGATCCAGCCACTGGAGAGCAGCCCCATTCGCCCGCTATAATTCACTTTAAGTTTACAAACTATTTAGTTTACAAACTATTCTTATTCAGACCCTTATAAACTATTCCTGTCTGCTTTTGCAACTTTTACGCATGACCTTGCTTCTACAACAGCTACAAAGATTTTTAAAGCCCCGATACAACTGTGACGACGTAAATACATTTGATTTGTGTCTTTTCAGCAACAGTTAGGGGGGAGGTGCTTTCGGACCGAAGACATTCTTACCGCCATTCGCCGGTATTTTCTCGGACATTAATGGTCATTTGAAAAAAAACGCTGTTATTTCATGACCTTATCGACCCACATTTTCTTGAGTTGCTGATCACCCGCTGATGGACCGGGCCAAGGCAAATTCATCGCATGACCTCGATGCGGCGATACATTTCTCAAATCCTTTAGCCAATCGCTGATCTATCCGACCGTCGCTAAAAGGCTTTTTCGAAATATCATTGAACGTCTGGACACCCGTCAACTGAAATGAACCGAGATTGTTTATCCAGTTAAAACAATCCTAACCATCGGTCTGGATTACCCGTTGTTCATTTCCTTCAAGCACCAAACATGTCAAACGACCCGAATGATAGGCACCCGTATCCAGAGAGATACGATTGGCGTGAAATTCTGGTGTTTTTGTAATGGTGTGACCATGTACGATTACTTTTTCGTAAAGTTCTGTATGCTCAACGAAGGGCTCACGAATCCAACGCAGGTCTTCAGGCTTTTGCCGATCAAGGCGGCGATCAGGCGCAACCCCTGCATGAACAAATAAATAGTCGCCAAGGACATACTGGTCCTGCAGGTCCGATAAAAACTGACGGTGGGCAGAGGGCACTGAATTGCATAGGGCCTCTGAAGCCTTGAGAATTTTTTCTGGGGTGGCAACGCCGGGCTCCATCGCGACCCCATAACTCAACAATGTGGCATCGCCGCCAAAACGGAGCCATTCTGCCGCGCTTAAAGGGTCTTCCATGAACTTAACCATATATTCTTCATGGTTTCCCATAAGCGTTATACACGTAAAGGATGCCAGCGTAGTGGTCGCCAGCGTAATATCTATTACCTGGCGGCTTTGCAGACCACGATCAACATAGTCGCCGAGATAAATGAGGTGCCGGTTTACAGGAGCGTGTTCAGCATCAACCGCAATCTTCTTGAGAAGCTCTGTCAATAGATCGGCGCGGGCATGGATATCGCCAATCACATAGGCACGGTGGCCGGTCGGAACTTGGGCCTGTTCCAAAGAAACAGTCCTAGTCCTTTCGCGAGGGCGGGATTCTTTCCGCAAGATTGATTTAAGCAGACGGAAGACCATTGATTTTTCCGAGATGAGCCATTGATTTTTCCGAGATGAGTAAGTGTTGGGGTGAAGTGAAGCCGGCCTAATTGTTTACCAAATTGCAGGGTACCGTTGAGGCACGGTCTTCACAAGGAGCATACGTCCTCACGACAGGGCAAAATCGTAATCCATTATGAAGACGGGGCCATTATGACAATTGGGTAAAGTCGATTTGCCAAATACGAGGGGCGAATGCCCTCTTAAATGACGTCGATCAATCCGGCTTGGGTAAGCACATCAAGGATGGCACTCAAGTTCTGCGGGTCGACGTCGTTGAAAGCGGCGGTTAGGTCGTCGTGGGAAAACAAGTCGCTCAACAGGGCCCACTCGGCAATGGGCACGGCGTTTTCGGCAAGCTCGCATTGGCCAAACGGTGTGGTCAATCGCCAGGATTTTCCGCGCCTGACAAGTTTGCTGCCGGTGACACGAACGCGGTAGGTGGAGTGGCGGCGGGGGTGCGGCAAGGAAAATGATGGCACGGGGTCGTAGGCGCGGCGGCGTTGTTCGTCGCGCATTTGCGCCATCAATTCCGGATCGCTCATCATCTGATGCATTTTGTCGGCAAGGCGGGCCAAATAATCCTGGTGCGCCGCGACATCTTCAAAGTGGGGGATTTCCTGACGAAACAACGGGTCCGTCGGCACGATGTCAATCAGCGCCTGAAGGTAGTCATAGCCCTTGGCCGGTTCAATGCCGAAGGTCAGATGCAAAGAGGCATCTGACACGGCTAGGGCGGCGTGGTATTTGCCGCGTGGAATATACAGCACGTCGCCGGGCGTCATGGTGATTTCGGCGTCAACATCACCTTTATTCTGTTCATGATAATCGCGGGGGAAACTCATATGATGGAAACCCGGCTTAAACACCGGGTTTTCAAATTGAGTCTGGTAAATATTCCAGCGCTTTTCACCGGAAATCTGGATGACGATCACATCCATCACATCAAAATGTGGGCGGAATCCGGCGTGCGCCTTTTGCGAAAAATAAAGATTGCCGCCGCAAACGGCACCGGTCGCCGCCTGGATGCTTTTGCTGAGGGCGTAGGATCCGTCGCTTAAGGATTCGCAGCCGGTCAGCGCCAGGGTTGCCCCCTGATCAAGAAATTGAGACAGAATTGCCCGGTCAAGCACCCCGTTGGGGCAATATTGGACCGGTGGTATGGGGTCGCCGTCTATAACCATCTTGAGATTATGCGAATCCCAGACTTTGTCGAAACTGAGCATCTGATTCAAATCACGCCAGTCGAACAGGCCAGAAAATTTACTCAGGGGGCCGGGGATGTATCGGATTTTGCGACGATAATCAGTGGCGAAGAAGTCTTCGGCTTTAACCGGACTGAGGATATTCCTAAAGCTTGCTTGCGGGGAGTACATTTAATCATTGCCTCAACATAATTTTGGCCCGATACACGATGCGCGCCTGACTACGGTAACGCGACGGAAAGGGTATGCAATCGTGGAAGTTAGATCAAGGACCGCAGAAATCAGCGATTCTGAGCGCCTTTAAAAGAGTAGTGAAAAGCCGTTGACTACGGGAGCAGACGGGGTATATTGCCGCCCTCTTTCGAGGGGTTGCACTCAGTTGCGTGGGCAGCCCCGTTTTGGCGTGGAAGTTATAGAAATTCGAGGCGGAAATGTTCGCAGTCATCAAGACCGGCGGTAAGCAGTATAAAGTTGCTAAAGACGACAAGCTCGTCATAGAGAAACATGCAGGAGAGCCTGGAGCTGTCATTGAGCTCAGCGAAGTGCTGATGATCGGTGAAGAGGGCAAGGCCCCGACCATCGGTGCGCCGCTGGTTGAAAAGGCTGCTGTGTTTGCCGAAGTGATCGAGCAATCCAAAGCCGACAAGGTCTTGATCTTCAAGAAGCGGCGGCGTCAAAACTACCGCCGAACCAAAGGCCATCGTCAGGAACAAACGGTCCTAAAGATTCTTGACATCAGCCCGACCGGCACCAAGCCGAAGGCGGCGGCCAAGAAAGCCGCCCCTAAAAAGGCTGCTAAAGCTGAAGAAGCACCAGTGGAAGCGCCGGCAGAGGCACCAGTGACCGAGGCCGACGTTCAGGCCGCTGATAGCCAGCCTGCGGCAAAGAAGCCTGCTGCCAAAAAGAAGGCTCCGGCTAAAAAGAAAACTGAGGAGTAGGATTTATGGCACATAAAAAAGCAGGTGGTAGTTCTCGTAACGGTCGCGATACCGCCGGTCGGCGATTGGGCGTTAAAAAATTTGGCGGCGAAGTCGTCGTCCCGGGTAACATTATTATCCGTCAGCGTGGCACCAAGTATCACCCGGGTGTAAACGTCGGTATTGGCCGTGATCACACGATCTTCGCGAAAACCGATGGGGCTGTAAGATTCAATAAAAAGGCCAACGGTCGTATGTATGTGGGCGTAGAGCCGGCGACCTGACAGCGAGCCGCCCATTTCCGGTTGCTGAGGGGAATGGATAACCATTCCCCTTTTTCATTGGGTGCACCATGAAGTTTCTCGATCAGGCAAAAGTATTTGTCAAAAGCGGCGATGGCGGCGGCGGGGCCGTATCGTTCCGCCGTGAAAAATATATCGAGTTCGGCGGGCCTGACGGTGGCGACGGCGGGCGCGGTGGCGATGTCATTTTCGAATGCGCCGAAAACCTGAATACCCTTATCGATTTTCGCTATATGCAGCATATCCGGGCTAAGCGCGGGCATCACGGCATGGGTCAGAACCGCACCGGCGGCAAGGGGGCTGACGCCATTGTCCGGGTGCCCGTTGGCACACAAATTCTGGACGAGGACCATGAAACCGTTGTCACCGATATGGTCACGCCCGGCCAGACGTTTGTGGTTTGTCATGGCGGCGATGGCGGGCACGGCAATGCACGCTTCAAATCACCGACCAATCGGGCCCCTCGCCGCGCCGACCCAGGCTTTCCCGGCGAAGAGCGGTGGTTGTGGCTGCGCTTGAAATTAATTGCCGATGCCGGTCTGATCGGTTTGCCCAATGCCGGTAAATCGACGTTCCTGACAATGGTCACTCAAGCCCATCCGAAAATTGGCGCATACCCGTTCACCACATTGCATCCCAATCTCGGGGTCGTTAACGTCGGCCATGATGAATTTGTGATGGCCGATATTCCCGGCCTAATCGAAGGTGCCAGCGAAGGTGCCGGACTGGGAACGCGTTTCCTTGGTCATGTGGAACGTTGTCAGGTGTTATTGCATCTGGTTGACGCGTTGGAGGACGACGTGGCGGCATCCTATCAAACGGTGCGTAGCGAACTTGAGGCCTACGGTGCCGATCTGTCTGGTAAAACCGAATTCGTCGCGCTCAATAAATGCGATTCGGTTAACGATGAAGAGTTAACGGAAAAACGCAAAGCCCTAGCCGAGGCTTGCGGTCACGAGGTTCAGGTTATTTCAGGGGTCGCCGGAACCGGTGTCGAAGACATGATCGCGCGCCTGTATAACACGGTTCGCCATCTCCGGCAGGCGGTGGAAGACGCGCAGGACCAGGGCCGGGCCTACCAACCATGAACACGTCGACGCGGATTGGCGATGCCGGACGGGTTGTCGTCAAAATCGGCTCGGCATTGCTGGTCGATGCTGCGCGTGGCGAAGTACATCGCCAGTGGCTGCAATCGCTTGCCGCCGACATCGCTGTCATGCGGGCCAGAGGTCAGGACGTGGTGATCGTCTCTTCCGGGGCGATTGCCGTTGGTCGCCGCTATCTTGGCCTCGCCAATGGACGCTTGCGGTTGCACGAAAAGCAGGCTGCCGCCGCTGCCGGTATGGTCCGCCTGACCCACGCCTATCAAGATGTGCTTAATGGTCATGACCTGACCCTCGCTCAAGTCTTGTTGACCTTAGACGATAGCGAAAACCGCCGCCGTTATATCAACGCCCGCAACACCCTGAATACGCTGCTCAGATTGGGGGCGGTGCCGCTGATCAACGAAAACGACACGGTTGCAACCGACGAGATTCGTTTTGGCGACAATGACCGGTTGGCCGCCCGTGTTGCCGCCATGATCAGCGCCGATGTGTTGATCGTATTGTCACATATGGACGGTTTATATCAGCACGATCCGCATCAATTTCCCGACGCTGACCATGTGCCGGAAATTATCGGCGAGATCACGCCAGAGATCGAAGCGATGGCCGGAATTGAAAAAAGTGCCGACGGTTCGGGCGGAATGATCACAAAACTTGCTGCCGGGCGCATCTCTATGGCAGCGGGGACGGCGATGGTGATCGCTGACGGCACCCACGCCCATCCGCTGTCAAGATTGGAATCGGGCTCACGCTGCACCTGGTTTTTACCAATCGCCACTCCGATCACTGCCCGCAAGACGTGGATTTCTGGATCCCTTAAGCCTGCGGGATCGTTGATTGTCGATGGTGGCGCGCTGAACGCCCTACGCTCCGGGAAAAGCCTGCTGCCTGCAGGTGTTGCCAAGATCGTTGGCGCCTTTCAGCGCGGTGATGCGGTGTCCATCAAAGATATTGAGGACCGCGAGGTTGCCCGTGGACTGGTGGCTTATTCCGCCGCCGACGCACGACAGATCATTGGCCACAAAACCAGTGAATTTGAAGCGATTCTCGGGTATCGTGGACGCGATGAAATCGTCCATCGCGATGATCTTGTGGTCAGTGATGGTCAGAAAAACGCAACCCCGAAGAAGGACGGCGTCTGATGAAAGACGGGATACTTGATATTTCTGCGCTGATGAAAACCATCGGCGACAATGCCACGGCAGCATTGAGGCGCCTTGCCGTCGCCCCGACAGATGCCAAAAACCTGGCGCTAACCGCTGCCGCAAACAGCTTGCGCCATCACCAGAACGATATTTTGGCTGAAAACACGAAAGACATGGTCGCAGGCGAAGCCAAGGGGTTATCAGCCGCCATGCTCGATCGCCTCGTCTTGAACGACAGCCGCATCGAAAGCATGGCGACTGGACTGGAAAATATCGCCGGCTTGGCAGATCCTGTCGGCATCATCACCGACGAATGGACCCGCCCCAACGGTTTGCTTATCCAGCGAAAGCGCGTGCCTCTCGGGGTGATCGGCGTGATCTACGAATCGCGGCCAAATGTGACGGCGGATGCGGCGGCTCTTTGTCTGAAGGCCGGGAATGCAGCCATCCTGCGGGGAGGTTCGGAAAGTTTCCATTCATCACGGGCCATTATGGCGTGCTTGAAAGAAGGCATGCTGGCGGCCGACCTACCGGAACACGCGGTGCAACTGATACCAACCACGGATCGGGCGGCAGTTGGTGAAATGTTGCAGATGTCTGATGTAATTGACGTCATTGTGCCACGGGGTGGAAAGTCTTTGATCGAGCGGGTGACCGCCGACAGCAAGGTTCCTCTGTTTAAACATCTGGAGGGCATCTGCCATTCTTATATTCATCGCCACGCTGATCCAGAAATGGCAAAAGAAATCGTCGTCAACGCCAAAATGCGCCGCACGGGCATTTGCGGATCGACGGAGACGGTGCTGGTTGATCGGGACATTGTTGCACTCGTGTTGCCATCAATTCTGGACGCATTGATCGGCGCTGGTTGTGAAATTCGTGGAGATGACGATGTTCGGGCGCTTGATTCTCGGGTGAAGGTGGCGACAGACGCCGATTGGCAAACGGAATACCTCGATTCGATCATTTCCATCAAAGTCGTCGATGGTGTTCAACAGGCCATTGATCACATCGAACGCTATGGATCCAATCATACGGACGCAATTATCACCCGCGACGCCGAAGCGGCGGAATCCTTTCTCAACGGAGTCGATTCCGCCATTGTGATGCTCAATACATCAACTCAGTTCGCCGACGGCGCTGAGTTTGGGATGGGCGCGGAGATCGGCATCTCCACTGGAAAACTGCATGCTCGGGGCCCGGTTAGCGTCGAACAATTGACCAGTTGTAAATATGTTGTCCGTGGTGCCGGGCAATGTCGCCCGTAAAACCAACCCGCCCTGAAGCAGCCGCCATTTCGTCTCTTGGTGTTACCGCAGGGCAGCGGATTGGTCTGCTTGGTGGATCATTCAATCCAGCCCATGAGGGGCACCTGCACATCAGCGATCTCGCCCACAAGAAATTAAAACTGGACTGGGTGTGGTGGTTGGTTTCGCCACAAAATCCATTAAAACCCGAATGTGGAATGGCCCCTTTGCAAGAGCGACTATCCCATGCCCAGCAGGTCGCAAGGGGGCATGCAATCAGGGTTACGGATATTGAGAAAACCCTTGAGACGCGTTTTACCGTGGACACACTTGGCGCCCTAAAAAAGTGTTTCCCCGACGTCAACTTCGTGTGGTTGATGGGGGCAGATAATCTTATCCAAATTGATCGCTGGACGCGCTGGCAACAGGTGTTTAAAACCACACCCGTTGCCGTCTTTGCCCGGCCCGATTATTCTAACGACGCTGAAAATGCGAAAGCCTCTCGGCATTTTGCTAATTTTCGGCTAGACTCGGATCGGGCTGAAGACTTAGCGGAGATCAGCCCACCGGCATGGGTCTTTTTAAAAACGCCGGAGAATTCCGTATCCGCAACCGAAATCCGCAACCGCAGCCAACGTCCGGACGCGGATTGAGCATTAGAAACGAGAAAGGAGTTTGACCATAGCGCAAGCGAAACAGACGGCACCAACGAGCAAAAACGTGCTCGAGTTGGTAGAAGCGTCTCTTGATGATGACAAAGCCGAAGACATTGTCATCATTGATCTTATCGGTAAATCGCCAATAGCCGATTTTTTGGTGATTGCCTCTGGAACCTCCCAGCGCCACGTCGGTGCCATGGCAGGTCACCTGCAACGCAACCTTAAAACCGCCGGGCTGAAACGCGTCGCTTTAGAAGGGGCCGCCCAGTGCGACTGGGTACTCATCGACGCGGGGGATGTGATCATCCATCTGTTCCGCCCGGAAGTCCGCGATTTTTATGGATTGGAAAAAATCTGGACCGCTCCGGTCGACTTAGAGGACAATTTAAGCGGTGCCAATGCTTAAATAACCTAAGCGAGTGACGGAACGCAAAGGGAAAAGGCGATGCGCCTGACAATATGCGCCGTCGGCCGTGCCAAGGCGGGGCCCGAGCGCGTGCTCTATGACCACTACGTAAAACGAATAACGTCACCTCTCGATCTCCGCGAAGTTGAAGACCGCAAGCGCCTGAGCGGCCTTCAATTGATGCAACGGGAGGCCGAATTATTACTCGCCCAGGTTCCCGAAGGTGCGGTGATCGTCGCCCTTGATGAACGCGGCAAAAATCTCACCAGCGCTGAATTCACGACCCATTTGGGAGATTGGCGCGATCACGGCACCCGCCATATCGCCTTCCTCATCGGTGGTGCTGATGGTCTCGCCCCCACCTTACGGACACGCGCTGACCTGCTGTTATCGCTTAGCAAATTGACATGGCCACACATGCTGGTCCGAGGCCTGCTCGCCGAACAACTCTACCGCAGCCAATGCATCCTCGCCGGGCACCCGTATCACCGAGCATGAGCATGCAGTCGATACGGACATCCACCACCCCTGATCACATAGAGCCACACAGTCTTAACTTCAAAATATCTGTATCCGGAAAAGGAAACTGTTTCGACAACGCCACCGTAAAGACTTCAGGCGCTGAGACGGACAATGGCCATTTCTTCAAGCCGGTGATAGATAGCAGCAGATAATCGTAGCAACAGCGTCGATTTTAGGGCAAAGTCGGGGCCAAGTTGGTCGAGCATTCCAAATTTGGGGACTATGAATCTTGAACGAAATGGGTAAATCAGAAATGCGCATTCCTGAAGTGCCGCATCAGGGGGCGAATTTCAATACTCAAGAGCCGAATCTTGAGTCCTTTAGCATGGACACGTTGGATATTCGGGCTCTGCTTAATACCCTTTGGCGCCGGAAGATGATGATCTTTTCGACGGTTTGCCTTCTTACCCTGTTAACGACCTTAATTGTATTTCAAATGACCCCACTTTACACAGCGGCAACGAACGTGATGCTGGAAAATCGCAAGAACAAGGTGGTGAATATTGAAAGTGTAATGTCTGGCATGTCGGCAGATATGGCGACGGTATTAAGCGAAGTCGAGGTCATTCGCTCTTCTTCACTCATCCGAAGGGCTGTGCTCAAACTGAACTTGATCCGTGATCCAGAGTTTAATGGTAAACTCAGGAAAACGCCTTGGTATCAAGACTATCTGAATCTGGAAACATATTTTTCAAAAGATATCTTAATTTCAATAGGCCTCCGCAAACCACAGGTCTTGCTTGCCGAGGAAGAGGCTCATGACAAGCTTGAGGCGCAGGTTATTGAGAACGTAAAAAACAAACTTTCCGTAACACCGGTACGACGTTCCCTGGTGATTTCTATTTCATTCAAATCGGCAAATGCCCGTAAGGCGGCGTTGATTTCTAATACCATCGCTGAGCATTACATCGTTGATCAATTGGAGGCCAAATTCGACGCGACCCGTCGGGCAACGAGTTGGCTCAATGAGCGAATTGGTTCTCTTCGTAAAAAAGTAAAAAATGCTGAAGATGCTGTCGAGTCCTATCGAGGGGCAATGGCCGGCAGGATTGGTCAAAGCAGCACAATGCTCGATCAACAAATCTCAGAATTGAATTCCCAGCTTGTTTTGGCGCAAACCCAGCGGGCGGAGGCTGGTGCCCGTTTGAAACAGGTTGAACAACTGTTGGGGGTTCCGGGTGATGACTTGAACTCCGCTGCCGAAGTGCTTAACTCGCCACTGATTCAGAGATTGCGGGATCAGGAAGCAAAGATTTTACGAAATATCTCCGAGTTGGCCTCTCGCTATGGTGATCGCCACCCGCAAATGATCAAGGCCAAGGCCGAATATAAAGACATGGAACATTCGATTGCTCGCGAAGTCAAGAAAATCGCCCATAGCTTACAGAATGAGGTGCAGATTTCTCAAGTGCGGGCAGAAACCCTACAAAAAAGCTTGGATAAACTGGAAGTTAAGAGCGGCAGACAAGGGCAAGCTTCAATACGCCTGCGGGAATTGGAGCGTGAAGCCCAAGCCAACAGGCTGCTTTATGAGAATTTTCTATCCAGATTTAAGGAGACGAGCGAACAGCAGAATTTGCAGCAAGCCGACGCTCGGATCATATCCAGAGCAGATGTTCCAATCGTTCCATCATTTCCGAAGAAAAAACTGACGATAATATTAGCCGCAATAGGATCGCTGTTTATTGCCATCGTACTGGTGTTTGTCGTTGAGCGCTTGGACAACTGTTTTAGGAATTCGGAGCAATTGGAGAGCATGACTGGAGTGCCGGTTATCGGCATGGTACCTCTGGTGACCTCTTTGTTGGGCCGGACAAACGTTAATCAATACCTACTCGACAACCCGACATCAACGGTCAGCGAAGCGATGCGGAGCATCAGAACTTCTTTGTTGCTCTCAAATGTCGACCACCCGCCGAAGGTGATTGGAATTACGTCTTCGGTTCCATCCGAGGGGAAATCAACGGCTGCCCTTTGGTTGGCCCAGGTCATCGCTGCATCAGGGCAGAAGGTTTTGCTGATCGATGGCGACCTGCGCCGCCCCAATGTTCACAAAATTATGCAAATCGACAACACCTATAGTCTGGTGGAGCTTTTATCTGAGGAGTGTAGTCTCGAGGAAGCACTACAGAAAGATGAACGAAGCGGAGTGTTTGCATTGCCAGGCAAGGCAATTCAGGTAAACGCTTTGGATATGTTGTCATCAAATCATATGGCCACATATATTCAATCTTTTCGACAGCACTTTGATTTAATCATTTTAGATGCGCCGCCTATTCTGGCCGTTTCCGATTCCAGGATCATCGGCCAGTTGGTCGATAAAATGTTATATATTGTTCAGTGGGATGCAACACCGAAGAATTTAGTACAAACCGGTCTTCGTGTTGCTAAAGATTCCAATCTTGATCTGGCCGGAACCATACTCTCTCAAGTCAATATTCGTAAGCATGCCCGATATGGATACGGCGACTATGGATCCTATTACGGAAAATATAAGGAATACTATTCGAGTTAATCCATGCGGCGTCATTCAAATATTTTTGTTGCTGTCTTTGCCGTTTTCGTTGGTGGCGGCATTCTTGCTTTATCCGTTCCGCGGGTAATATCATCTTTTCTATTGCTTCCAACAAAACATGTCTTAAAGGACGTTCGGGCAAACAAACGCGTGCCTAGCGACGAAAATCTTCTTCAAATTCATGACGCTCAAGTTAGTGCCATGGATACACACGCTTCTGGAAAAACTGCAATTGACAAGGCGTTTGTCGAAATTTCTTTGGCACAGGCATCCCCTGAAGGACCGGGGCGCCGCAATTGGTATGAGCAGGCAGAAAACAGCATTGAAAAAGGGCTGCTTTTAGCGCCAGCAAATCCATATGGCTGGTTGCGGCTGACGGAGCTGCGCCTGAGGAGCGGCGACAAGGATGGCGCCGTCAACGCGCTTTCGTTATCCTATCTCTCCGGCACCTTCGAAAGGTGGTTGGCCCCACCCCGTCTTTATTTTGCACTCCGCCTTTGGGGGATGATGGCACGAGACGATAAGGAGCAAGCCAAACGGCAAATATTGTGGGTTTCCAGATTCAATCAGGGAGCATTAGTCGGGCTCGCACGGCAAGACAGAAAATTCTTGAGCATCATTGTTTCTGCGTTGATAAAGGATAGCGCTCAATTTAACGGTTTTATGAGCGCATATATAAAGCCAGCCTCATGACCGTTTTGATTTTTGCCGTTGGCTCGAAGACCAGGATTGCGCCCACGCCATGCCAGCCAATAACGCATAGGTCACCGTAAGCCCTGGAATTTGAAGAGAGAAGTCCACCAGGGAGTGGGCAGCGACAAGAACGGTTGACGCCAAACCGATTGCGGTAAAGACTTTCCGGCGACGGCGCTTGCGAAGGCCCTTGAAAAACACCCCTAACAACCAGACAAATATTGCCATGATTGCAAATGTTGCTGGCAACCCTAATTCCATTGCGAGTTCAAGATAAGAATTATGGGCCTTATCCCAACTAAAACCGGATAATTCTAATGTCTTGTATGGGAGGAAGGCTTGCTCGAAAGTGCCGTAGCCTGTGCCAAAGATTGGATTCGAAGAAATCGCATCAATGACCATTACATATAGATCATCCCGAATTGAAGCGGCCAGAGACGTCCCCTTAAGCCTGTTGAAAACAATATCTCCGCTGAGCGTAAATGCAAACAAGCCGCCAAATATGGACAGGACCGAGATCGAGTAGCCAAAAACACTTGGCAGCAGTCTTGCGTATGAAAGTGCCCCAATCAATATAAGCGCGGCCAAACAGGTGCTTAAAAACCCGCCCCGAGATTGGGTCAGCAACAGAGCTGTCGTCGTAACGAGCACGCAGATAAACGGCATCCAGGCCTTGTTAAAGACGGATTCAAAGAATGTTCTGAGCATTTCCTTCGGCGTTAAAATTCCGTGCAGGCGCTTGCCAATGACATCAAACGTTAAGGCAATGCTGCAGATCATTCCCAGTCCGGCATAGGTTGCATACGTATTCCGGTTGACAAAAGTGCTGACCAATTGGCCTTGATAAGCCCATTTATCAAACCAGAGGATCATCTCTAGGCCGGAAAAGAAGATGACAAGTCCATAAACGGCATAGATCATCGATGCCAAGACAAACGCGCGGAGGACGAACGCGGCTTTTTCCGCATCCTGACAATACCTAGCCGATAGCCAAAAAACCCCGCCATAGGCAAGGAAGCGCATCAACGCCGTTCCGGTTGCATCGGAATCCAGGCTAATTATCGCGTTCGTTGGTACGCCAATGATCGCGGCGGCTTCAAACCACAGAGGATGGGCAAACTCGCTCGGCAATCCAGGGGCCATCTGGATGACGATCCATATCACCACGCCGCTCCACAGCAACAATCCGGGAAGCATTCGTTTTAGGAACAGCCAACTTGCCTCAGTCTTTTCGCCCCTCCCCGTCAGGGTTTCCAGGATCAACATGGCACCAATAGCGGCACTCAACAGGGACCAGGACCACGGTCGATTAGAGCCAAACGGAAGCGGCGCCAGAAGAATAAGCCCGAGAAACATATAAAAAGATATATTGCGAACCATGTTTCTCAATCGACGTCACTGCGGTTCAACTAAACGCATGGAGACCCAAATCTTCCCCTCTTTCCCTCCCTCGGCGCTATATCGGAACAAGCCCCAACCAGCGCGTTTCTCAATGAACTTAAGTTTGATCGATGTGGGGATTTTGAATGCGACAGAGAAGTTGGCTCCAGGCCCCGTTCGTCCGTTCACATTATTCGTCCGTGTATGCCATATCTGCGGCTCGGGCGTTGGTTTGGGCTTTTCTTCAGATTTTTGCAACCGAGGCTGTTGATGGTCTTGCTGTGACGATGCCGATTGTTCGGGCGATGTTTTGCCATCAAGAGCGGCTGTATTTCCCGCAGCACGGTCCGTTGTCAAAGAAAGTGCCGTGCCGTCCAGATTGAGCGATACCAGTCGCCAGCAAGCAGCGTTACCAAAATCCACGCACGTATTTTTGATACTCCCGAAAAATGGCTTATCCCGTTCAGTGCTCCGCGCGGTGCCTCGGAAGTCCCAGGTGTTCTCAATGATTGTTTCTCCGGGAACCAGCAAAGAAATACCAAACCCATAATTAGAAAGCTGCGCACTGGTTAATTCTCTAATAGACTCATAGATTTGGTGAGCAGGTGGACTGGACACCACTTTTCCGGCGTCGTCGCTGCCAGTGTTACGCATAAAAAATACCGCGCTGGCCGCGACAACAACAAGCACACTGGTAATGATTATAATTTTTTTCATATCGTAAATTTATTAAATCCCGGAAAGGAGGCCCCAATGCAACGTGATTTATGGGGCGTCATAAAAAACTTAAGGAACTCTCTCACAGCTGAACCAAACGACGGCGAATAGTACTTGGTTATCCTATGCAATCAAATAGGAAAGTTGACGTAGAGATAGGGGAAACCGGCGGCTTATGCGGAACACCATACACTACAGCAAGATCGTCATAACTGGTCGGCAGCTCATTGACCGAAATACGCTTCTTCCGTTTTGTTCCAATCAACCTTTTAGCGGCATTGACATCCATTGTATGTAACCGCTCAACGACGGTTGAATTCGGCGCGTAGGGTTTGATAGAGGCGACGGTAGACGGAGCGGCGTGTGTGGTAGGGTTCGGCGAGATTTGCGTCGGGTTCGACGATACGGTTTGTGGCAGGAGCGGTGCAAATGCTCAGAGGGTTATCTCCTGTAACCGCCAGTCTCGCCAAGCGTGCCGCGCCAAAGGCGGGGCCGGATTCGCAACCCGTGTGGTAAAAAAGCGGACGCCCTAATGCCGAGGCCAATATCCGTCCCCAATAGGGGCTTCTCGCCCCGCCCCCAACAACCGATATGTCGCCGATGGTCGTCCCCGTCGCCAACAACGCGTCTTGTCCGTCGGCAAATGCAAACGCCACGCCCTCCAGAACCGCGCGGGCAAGAGCGGCGCGGTCGGTCTTATGGTCAAGGCCAAAAAACACACCCATCGCCTTCGGATCATTATGCGGCGTCCGCTCGCCTGAAAGGTAAGGCAAAAATACCAGCTCCCCAGGTCGATCACCAGCAGCCTCGACTTCAGCCAGCAGCGATGCCTCACCGACAGCACCCGTCAGCGCGGTTACCCAACTTAGGCAATCTGCCGCACTCAGGATGACGCTCATTTGATGCCATATTGAGGGAAGGCAGTGGCAAAAGGCATGAACCGCCTGCTCTGGATTGGGGGAAAAGGCAGCGTTGGTAACGAACAGAACACCCGATGTACCGAGTGACAGGAAAGCGCGCCCCGGTTCAACAGCGCCAACACCAACCGCAGCGGCGGCATTATCACCTCCTCCACCGGCAATTATGACCCCGGCGCCCATGCCCCATTTGCTGGCAATTTTTTTACGTAACGAACCCGCAGGTTTGTTGCCGTCAACGAGATGCGGCATTTGATCGCGGGACAGGCCACTCGCCATAAGCATGATGTCCGACCAGTCGCGGGAGGCAACATCCAACCATAAGGTGCCTGACGCATCCGACATATCAGAGATGTGCTCTCCGGTCATGCGCAAGCGGATATAGTCTTTCGGCAGCAATACCTTTGCCACCTGAGCAAAAATTTCCGGTTCATGTCGAGCCACCCAAACCAATTTCGGGGCCGTGAACCCCGGCATGACTATATTTCCGGTGATCTTTTGCGACGCCGGTTCGCGTGCCTCCAGTACAGCACATTCAGAACGGCTACGGCCATCGTTCCACAGGATTGCTGGGCGTAACACATGATCCGAGGCATCCAGTAGAGTCGCACCGTGCATCTGTCCGGCAAGGCCAATGCCTCGTACCGCCGCCAATTGCATCGGATGGTTGCGCTTAAGTGTGAGCATCACTTTATCGACAGCGTGCCACCAGTCATCAGGGTTCTGTTCGGACCACAACGGCTGAGGGCGATCAACTGCCAAGGGGGCGTTAGCTTGGTCAACGATATCTTGACGGTCATCAACAAGAACTGCCTTGACGCCAGACGTTCCCAGATCAATTCCTAAATACATCGTCTACCCCCCTGGAGATCACCGACTTATCCGCCTTGTCTTTACAACCGACATTCTTCGCACGACGAATTCCCGTGGGCGATAAACGTGCACATAACTTAGAGTATTTAACCAGCATTGTCATAATCGAGCACCAAACTTGGTAATCGATTTGCACCACGGGACGATTTATTTCAAACTTGCCTGCCGGAGGGGTTCATCCTTACTGACACACGGCGCGTACGCTTTGTAAATCGCACACTGGGGGACAAATGGCACTTAACGTTTCGGGAGACAAGCCTGTTGATGTCGTCGATTTGCCAAAGGCTGCGGCGGCTTGGCTGGCATCTTTTGAAGAGGCACTCAGGCATGGGCAGGCAACAGATGCCGCCCACATGTTTGTTCCAGACGGACATTGGCGAGACGTGTTAGCGTTCACTTGGCATCTGCAAACCATGAGCGGTCAGCCTGCCATCGCAGCGACCCTGAACCAAACCCTTAACTCCGTCCGCCCCTCAGGCTTGCGCGTTGCTGCCGGGCGAACAGCACCACGACGGGTCGTGCGCGCCGGCACGGAAGCCATCGAGGTAATTTTCGAATTCGATACGGTCATGGGCCGTGGTAGCGGTGTATTGCGCCTCGTTCCCGACGCCGAATCGGTCGGTGTGTTGCGTGCGTGGACATTGCTCACCTCCCTGGAGACCCTGACGGGCCACGAAGAACGGTCAAACAAACGCCGCGCGGGTGGTGATGCCTTTAAACGGGATTGGGGTGGTGCCAATTGGCAGGATCTGCGCGACAAAGCCGTTGCCTATGACGATCACGAACCGGCAGTGCTGGTTGTCGGCGGCGGTCAGGCCGGGCTCGCCATTGCCGCGCGGTTAACGCATCTTGGCGTCGATACACTGATTGTCGATAGCCACGCCCGCATCGGCGACAACTGGCGACAACGTTACCATTCGCTGGTGTTACACAACGAAGTCTTCGTCAACCACATGCCCTATATGCCGTTCCCGGAAACCTGGCCGGTCTATATCCCCAAGGACCTGCTGGCCAATTGGTTCGAGGCCTATGTGGTGGCGCTGGAACTCAATTATTGGGCGGCGACCACCTTGGAAAATGGCCGCTACGATGACGATGCGGGCACATGGATGGTGACGTTGCGCAAGGGCGATGGATCGAGCCGTACACTTCGGCCACGCCACATCGTCATGGCAACAGGCGTCAGTGCCATTCCCGTATGGCCAGACAACCTGCCGGGCCTCAAGGACTTCGCAGGCACGGTCATGCATTCAGCGTCCTATTCGGATGGCAAAGCATGGACCGGCCAAAAAGCGCTGGTGCTGGGCACCGGCAACAGCGGCCATGACGTTGCCCAAGACCTCTGCGCCTGCGGTGCCGATGTGACGATGATACAACGTTCATCAACCCATATTGTTGGCTTGGCCGAAGCACAAAAACCCTACGCCCTTTATGCAGAGGGCCCGCCGATTGAAGATTGCGACTTGCTGGCGGCCTCGTTTCCTTTGCCAGTATTGCGCAAGGGCTACCAATTGATGACCACAGCGGCGGCGGCGGCAAATAAGGATATTCTCGACGGTCTCAAGGCGCGCGGTTTCAAGCTTAACGCCGGTGTCGAGGATTGTGGTTTTCAAATGAGCTACCTGCAACGGGGTGGCGGCTATTATTTCAATGTCGGTGCCTCAGACTTGATTGTCGACGGCAAGATCGGCTTGCTGCAGTATTCCGAGATCAAGCAGTTCACATCAGACGGCGTTGCCTTATCCGACGGCACCGTTCAACCCGCTGACCTTCTGGTGTTCGCCACGGGCTTTAAAAACATGCAGGACACGACCCGCGTTTTGCTGGGCAATACCGTTGCGGAGCGGATTGGTCCTGTCTGGGGTTTTGACGCCAGCGGTGAACTTCGCAACATGTGGAAACGCACAGCCCAACCAGGACTGTGGTTCACGGCCGGTAGCTTGGCCCAATGCCGCATTTATTCGCGCTATCTTGCCTTGCAGATCAAGGCCTGCGAGGTCGGACTATTAGCGACAACGCGAGAAGAAGGGGATGCGACCAGCGCAGACAACCAGACAGCTCAGTGAAAAATCACATCGCTGACGATTTTTTCGGCAGCCTACTATCAGGCAACAGCCGGATCTGGAATCACCTGTGTGGCGGTTGTACTGGCCATGCGGTAACCTGCTTGGACGGCCTCTAAATTGAGTGCTTGGAATTTTGGCGGCACACCGGCACGGACGGCTTCTTCCAGGATATCGTAGGAACAGATATCGCCGAGAGCAATCAACGCCCCCAAGGTGACGATGTTGGCGACCCGCTCGTTACCTAAGCTTACGGCGGTTTCGCTGAGCGGAAGGGGAATAACTCGAAAGGCACCTGACGGTGGGTCAGGGACGTGGCGGGTGTCGGTGATGACGATGCTCTGATCATGCAAAAGGCCAAGTGAAATGGACAGGGCTGACTGATCCAGAACAATCAAATAATCAAGCGACGTAACCAAGGGAAATCCGGCGATGCCGTCACTGACAACCAGATCCGAACGGCTGAGGCCACCGCGCGATGTCGGTTCATAGCTTTGCGATAGGGCGACCCTTTTGCCCACCAAATTTAGCGCATGGGCCAGGATTTTAGCCGACAATTGCAAACCTTGCCCGCCGGAGCCGCTGAAACGAACTTCATAATCGTGCATCGGTTGGGCTCCTTTACGTACTGGCTTGGGCCTGAACGTTTTTGACATGATCACGGTAAACCGATCCATATTCCGGCCGGTCGATATCGACAAATACGCCCGTCTTCATAGGGTTCGGACGGAAGGGTTGATCGACCACATTGCCGTAAAACTCTGGGCGCATACTGCCTTTTTGGCTGAGAATCATTTCGGGAGAATCACCGAGATCATTTTTTCGACCGAAAATTTCGGTGCAGTCGGAGATCACTTCGACAAACGAAAATCCGTCATGTGCGATTGCCTGACGCAGCAGGTTTTTCAGAGCAGGTGTTTGCAGCGTCACTTCGCGACCAACAAAACTGGCCCCAGCCGCCGCCGCCAAATCACAGGCATTGAACACCGGCTCAATGCTTCCCGTCGGTGAGGTTGTTGTAAAGCGGGTCGGACTGGTCGTCGGTGAGGCCTGCCCGCCGGTCATGCCGTACACTTCATTATTCAACATCATGCAGGTCATGTTGAGATTACGCCGACACGCGTGAATAAGATGATTACCGCCAATCGCCAGACAGTCGCCATCGCCAGTAATGACGATGACGTTCAGGTCCGGACGGCTGAGGGCCAGGCCGGTGGCAAACGCCAATGGCCGCCCATGGGTGACATGAAAGGTATTGGCGTCAACGTAGGCCCCGATTCGCCCGGAACAACCAATTCCAGAGACAATTGCCAGGTTATCGTTAGCGATACCCAATTCATGGATCGCCCAAAGCAGCGCACGCATGGCAATGCCGTGTCCGCAACCGGGACAAAGAAAATGCGGGAACATATCCTCACGCAGATAATCGCGAATATTGAAGGATCCTATGGAATCGTTGTTCATGTTACACCAACGCCTCAATTTGCTGGAGAATGGTCGCCGGCTCAATGACCTCGCCGTCGATCCGATTGAGTCCGATAGGACGGTTTTTGCCGTGGATAAGACGGTCAATCTCAAGGATTAACTGGCCCGCGTTCATTTCTGGAACAATCACATGTTTTGCCTTTTTGGCCGCACGGCGGAACGCTGCTTCTGGAAACGGCCAAAGGGTGATCGGGCGGAACAGACCGACTTTCAACCCTTTCCGACGGGCCTGTTGGTGAGCCCTTCCAGCCGCCCGGGCGCAAATGCCAATGGCAACGAGGACAATCTCAGCGTCGTCGCAGTCGATTTCTTCAAAAGACTCTATCGCGTCAGCGTGATGGTCTAGTTTTTTTAGGCGGCGGCGAACGATGCGTTCGACCTCGTCCGGATTTTGCGTTGGAAATCCGCTTTCAGACGTCGTCAGCCCTGTCGTATGGGCCCGATAGCCATCACCCGGCCTGGCCATAAAGGGTATCATGTCATCGGTTTCGGCGTAGGGCTTGAAACCTTCTTTTGCACCGGTCGCCCACTTTCGAGAAAAGGATTCAATCGCTTCTGCGACTGGCAACTCGACAGTTTCAACCAGATGGCCGATGACTTCATCGTAGATGATCAGCACTGGCACGCGCAGGGTCTCGGTCAATCTAAAAGCGCGAATGGTCTCCTCGTAGACTTCCTTGACCGACGACGGGGCCAGCACGATGACCGCATGATCACCATGCGTTCCCCACCGTGACTGCATGATATCACCCTGTGCCGGGCGTGTCGGTAGGCCGGTACTGGGACCGCCGCGCATGACATTTACGACAACACAGGGAATCTCCGCCCCGGCGGCATACCCGATGTTCTCTTGTTTCAAGGAAAATCCCGGACCACTGGTTGCGGTCATCACCTTCGCCCCGCCCATCGAGGCCCCTAAGATCGCCCCCATGGACGCGATCTCGTCTTCCATTTGAATGAAGATGCCATCAACACGGGGAAGTTCCAGAGACATTTTTTCCGCCACCTCAGAAGATGGCGTGATCGGATAACCTGCAAAAAAGCGACACCCCGCAGCGATCGCACCCATGGCACAAGCGTGGTTGCCTTGCAGATTTTGCAGTTGGCCGACGGCTCTCATTTCAGGCACTCTTTCTTTGTGGCGCGGGTTTAATGACGTCGATAGCGAAATCCGGGCACAACCATTCGCACAATCGGCACCCGGTACAGCGGCCTGGATCGCGCAATTCGACACGCTGTTCCGCATCAAGCCCGAGACAACGTTCCGGGCACATTTTGACGCAAATATCGCATCCCTTGCACCACTCTTTCGTCAGGCGAAGTTCAAAATCATCATTGGCGGCATGTTCCGTGTAAACGGCAGACAGGGGCGAGACCACGGTGTCGGTGATGATTTCAGATTTCGCTTGTTCGGACCACTTTCGGCCTTGCAAGAATGCCTGACGATTGATTTCAACCGTTTTCGGCGGGACGAACTCTGTAATCACATCGAGCCACTGTTCGACAGGAAAATTGAGCGTCGTTGACAAGGTCCCAAGCAAAACCGTATTCGACGCCCGGGGATTACCCAGCTCAGACGCCATTGACGTCGCATCCAGTGCGAGGCCATTGGCCACCTCAGCAACGATCTGTGCGGGGGTTTCTGTCGAATAGCCCCTGACCGCACCACGTTTGCGGTTCAGGCAGGCGAATGGTGGCACGATATGCTGAGTGTCGGTGATGAAAGTGCCGTGTGTTGGTTCGAGGTAATTCAGCCAACGCAACCCCTCCGCCCATTCCAAAGACAACAGAACATCGGCTTCGCCCGCAGGGATCGTCGGCGACCAGACCTGTTCGCCGAAACGGACATGACTAAACACCGAGCCCCCTCGCTTCGCCATACCGTGAACTTCGCTTTGCTTAACCTGATAACCGTTCTTCTGACACATCAACGCCAGAACCTTTGAGACCATAATGACGCCTTGACCACCGACCCCAACAATCAAAACATTGGTCACCTTAGGCGTGCTCGCCTGATCTTTCACGGTGGGCTTTGACATCTCTCGTCCCCTCAGTGGGTTTGTGTTTCGAGCGGACGGATGCTGTCGGCTGGACAAATCTGGGCACATAATGTGCACCCAATACAGGCACTGGCATCAATCTTCACCTTGTGATGCCCGTCGTACCATTCGTCGCTCCACGACAAAGCCGGGCAACCCAAGTTCATGCAGGACTGGCACGCCACACAGTTTTCGGAGATGACCGTAAGCGATGGCCCCTTGACCTTGACCGGGTCAAGAACGCAGGGGCGGTCAGAGATAACCACGGAAACGCCCTTGTATTCAGTGGCTTCGCGGAAAGTTTGATACATCGAGGCGATATCATAGGAATCGGTTCGCCGGATCCACTCAACACCAACCGCACTAATCAACTTTTCGAAATCTATCCTGTGGGTTTCATCACCGCGCAGGGTCTTGCCCGTGGCGGCGTGGTTCTGGCCGCCGGTCATGGCGGTGATGTGGTTATCGAGCAAGATAACGGTGATATCGACGTTATTGTATACGGCATCGATCAAGGCTGGAATTCCGGCATGTAGGAATGTCGAATCACCAATTGTTGCGATGATTGGTTTAGTATTCATACCGGCCTTGGCGACGCCGATGGCATTGCCGATTGACGAGCCCATAGACACACAGGTATCGATCGATCGAAGCGGCTCAACTGCGGCTAACGTGTAACAACCGATATCGCCCATCACCCGACCGTCAAGCGCACGGATCGCCATATACCCTGACGTATGCGGGCATCCAGCACATAATACTGGAGGTCGAGGCGTCGGACGCTGGTCGTGGCCCGGTGCCAAATTACGATTTTCTAAAACCCCGGCATCTTCAAGGGATTGACGGATAATTTCCGGCGAAAATTCGCCAACCCGTGGGAAAAACTTTTTCCCTTCAACGGCAATGCCCATCACCTTAATGTCGTTCTCGACAACGGGTTCGAGTTCTTCGATGACGAGAACACGGTCAACCGACTGGCAAAACTCGGTAATCAGTTTACCCGGCAACGGATAAGATACCCCCAGCTTGAGCACGCTTGCATCGGGGATCGTTTCCTTAACATAGGCATAAGACGTCGCCAGGGTGATGATACCGATATCTTTACGCCCCTTCTCCCACTTGTTAATGTCCGACGACTCAAAGTAGTCCGCCAGATTTTGTTCGCGTTCGATCAATTTCGGATGACGGATGCGGGCGTTATTCGGCATCATTACGTTCTTGCTCGGGTTATTGACAAAGCCTTTTGACGGCACCTCCGCCCGCTCAGACAATTGGACGATGCTGCGGGTATGGGACAGACGAGTTGTTGAACGAACCATAACCGGCGTATCAAACTGTTCACTAAGATTGAACGCCAGTTTGGTGAAATCCAGGGCTTCTTGAGCGTCTGAAGGTTCCAGGCATGGAACCATGGCGAGTTTCGCGAACATCCTTGAATCTTGTTCGTTTTGCGATGAATGAATTCCCGGGTCATCACAGACGATAAGGACCAATCCGCCATTAACACCAATGTAGGTTACGGACATCAATGCGTCTGAGGCGACATTCAGGCCAACGTGTTTCATCGACGTCACCGCCCGAACACCAGCAAACGAGGCGCCAATTGCAACGTCACAGGCAACTTTTTCGTTGGTCGCCCACTGTGCCGCCAGATCTTTCGATGAATACCCCGACAAATTTTCCATAATTTCGGTACTTGGCGTGCCGGGATATGCCGACCCAACCTTAACCCCAGCCTCCCAGGCACCGCGTGCCAGGGCTTCGTTTCCGGTCATCGGCCTATGGCTCAGACCCTGGTCGGCTTTGCTGTTGGACTGCTTCACATCGTGGTTCATCCCGCCCCCTTAAACGGAATATCGTTTCCGTCATTGTCATTGTCGGAGGCATCAGCAGAACCCAACGGCAATCCTCCACACTGCAAATGGTTCTGTCTTTATAACCATGCATCGCAATGAGAGGCTTGATTTGGATCAACCGCCAAAAAAAAGCCTGTCGGGGAGTTTATAGCGTCAGCCGGGATTGGCGGCGGCGTCAGATCGCGAGATATTCGTGGCGCAATTCCTGGTTATCCAGCACTTCTTGCGCGGTGCCGTCAAAAGCGATCTGCCCCATGTCGAGAATAACCGCCCGGTCGGCCAGATTTAGCGCGGCGATGGCATTTTGCTCGACAATAATGGTGGTGATGCCAAGCCCTTTAATTTCTTCGAGAATTTTCTCGATTTCGTGAACAATTACAGGGGCCAAACCTTCGTAGGGTTCATCCAAAAGCAGTAATTTGACATCCCTGGCGAGGGTCCGCGCAACCGCCAACATTTGCTGTTCACCGCCAGACAAGGTTATCCCTTCCTGGTTTCGCCGCTCGGCCAAGCGCGGGAAATGTTCGTATACGCGCTCAAACGTCCACCCATGCGGTTCCGCAATCTGGGCCAACTGCAGGTTCTCGTGGACCGTAAGGCCCGGAATAATCCGTCGGTCCTCAGGAACCAGACCAACGCCATGTTGAGAGGCCTGATACGACTTCATTTCATGAAGCGGTTTATGGTCGAGCCAAATCTCACCGTGGCGCAGTTCCGGATCATCGGTTCGTGCGATGGAGCGTAGAACCGACGTCTTCCCGGCCCCGTTGCGACCAAGCAGGGCAACGATCTCGCCTTCGTGGACATTCAGATCAATACCCTGGACGATATAACTTTCGCCGTAATAGGCATGCACATTCCAGCACGAGAAATAAGCCGGGGGCGTTCCGTAATCGTGAACCGAAACGTCGGATGACGCCCGCCGCCTAATGCCTTGCTCCACGCTCATAGATGCGCTCCTCCCAAATAGGCTTCCTGGACCAATGGGTTGCCCTTAATATTTTCCGGTTTATCTTCGGCGATAACCGTGCCTTGCGCCATCACCGAAATTCGGCTGGCCAGGGAAAACACAACGTGCATGTCGTGTTCGATAATGATCTTGGTTATTCCACGTTCACCAATGCGTTTCAGCAACTCGATCGTGCTGTTGGTGTCGGCACGCGACATACCGGCGGTCGGTTCATCAAGCAGCAGCAGTTTGGGATCCTGAACCAGACACATGGCCAGTTCCAGGCGTCTTTTATCTCCGCGTGAAAGTATGCCCGCAATCACATCGTTTTTTTCGTGCAACCCAACGTCTTCAAGCAGGTGTTCGGCGTGCTCTCTAATCTCTTTTTGATCGCTGACCCGTGTCCAGGCGTTGATGCTAAAGGCTCCGTCACGTTTGGCAAATGCCGGAATCATAACGTTCTCCACCAGAGTCAGGTCGCCGAAAATTTCTGGCGTTTGAAACACCCGGGCGACCCCGGCCTGATTGATTTCGTGAGGTTTCAGCCCGAGTAAGGATTTATCGTTGAAGTTCACCGTGCCGCCGTCGGGTATCAACCGCCCGACAATACAATTTAACAGCGTTGATTTTCCAGCGCCATTTGGCCCAATGATCGCATGAACATGGCCCTCCTGAACATCAAGGTTGACATTATCGAGGGCCTTCAGACCACCAAACCGTTTACCGACATTTTGGATTTTCAGTATTCCCATTTTATGTCCCCTACCCTGCCGGTGTTGACACAGGGTCATCGGCGTCTCGGCCGCTGATACGTCGAACGCTTTTCACGATCCGCTGACCGCCTTCCACCAATCCACCCGGAAGGAAGATGATGATAACCATAAACAATGCACCCAAGGTTAAATGCCAGCCATCGCCGACAAAATGGCTGATCATCCAGACCAAACTGTTCTCCAACACATCAGGAAGGGACGCATACATTTCGTGCAGCACGGTATCGTTAAAGGCGGAAAATATATTTTCGGCGTATTTGATCAGGCTGGCCCCCAGAACCGGACCAATCAAGGTGCCGGCCCCACCGAGGATGGTCATCAACACAACCTCCCCCGATGCGGTCCATTGCATCCGCTCGGCCCCGGCCAAGGGGTCGGTAACGGCCAGGAGCACACCCGCCATTCCGGCATACATCCCGGAAATAACAAAAGCCGCAAGCGTGTAGGGGCGCGTGTTCAAGCCGGTATAATTCATCCGATTTTGGTTCGATTTGACAGCTTTCAGCATCATGCCGAACGGCGACCTGAATATTTTCAACGAAATAAAGAAGCCGATAATCAAGATCACCGCACAGAAATAAAACCCAGGATAGCCACTCATCTTTAGGCCAAATAAGTCGGTTGACGGCAGCCCTTCACCCGCGACCACACCCATCAGGCTATCCAAAACCCGTGGGTCCTTACCGGAAAGCTGCAAACCCGTTTCACCGTTGGTAATTGGCGTCAACACGGAATAGGCAAGGTTATAACACATTTGGGCGAATGCCAGGGTCAGGATTGAAAAGTAGATTCCTGAACGCCGCAAGGCCACATACCCGATCACCAGAGCGAACAATCCGGACATCGCAAGCCCCAGGAAAAGTGCTGGGATAACATTCATCGTCAGCAGCTTAAACGCCCACACCGCGCTGTAGGACCCGACGCCGAGAAACGCAGCATGCCCGAAGGATAAATACCCGGTCATCCCGAATAGAATATTAAACCCGATGGCAAACAGGCCATAGATCGCAAATTTTTGCATCAAATCGGGATATCCAGCACCGAGTGGAGCCAGCCAGATCGGCATCGTCAGAATGACCCCGCTGAAAACCACGAGAAGGATCAAGTCACTGTGTTTGGTGTAGGTTTTGCTCATGGGTTAATCCTCCATTACGCCTTTGCGGCCCATTAGGCCACGCGGGCGAACAAGCAGAATTACGACGGCAACCAAATAGATGATGACTTGATCGATCCCCGGAATAATCGCCTTTACTTCATTCATTGAGGCGAAGGACTGCAAAATCCCAAGCAAAAATCCAGCCGCCACGGCCCCTTCCAAGGACCCCATGCCACCGACAACCACAACCACAAAGGACAACACGAGAAAGTCCATTCCCATATTGTAATCCGGTGGCAGAATTGGCGTGTACATGACGCCCGCCAAACCGGCGACAACTGTTGCTAGGCCAAACACAATGGTGAAGCGACGATCAATATCGATGCCCAACAACCCAACGGTTTCCCGGTCTTCCATACCGGCCCGGACGACCATGCCAAAGGTGGTAAACCGAAGAAAGGCAAATACGGCTGCAATCACCATCGTTGAAAAAGCAAAATAGACCAGACGCCACCACGGATAAACCACGGCATCACCAAGCCCCAACAGACTCCCAATATGGGCACTGCCGGAAACCACATCCGGTGCCGACAGAGGGATGGGGTTGGCGCCAAAATTGGCTTTGATAATTTCCTGAATAACAATCGCCAGACCAAAGGTAACCAAAATTTGGTCGGCATGGGGGCGCTTATAAAAATGACGGATCAATCCCCGTTCCATGATCAAGCCGATGAGCAGCATGACTGGGATGGCGATCAAAATGGAGATTGGCACCGAGTAATCGACAATGACTTTGCCGGTATCACCGAACCAAAGTTCCAGATAGGGTTGTTCCTTGAAAGCGTCAAAAAAAGTGATGCTTTCGTCTTTGACTTTCTTTGACAGCGTTAGCAATTTATTGACGCTGACCGAACAGAATGCCCCCAACATAAACAACGCACCATGGGCGAAGTTAACCACCCCCAACGTGCCGAAAATCAGTGTCAAGCCAAGGGCAATTAGGGCGTAGGCTCCGCCTTTATCAAGGCCGTTAAAAACTTGCAGAGCGAAGGCGTCCATAGATCATCCAACCAATTTGTATCAGATCACGTCGGCCATGCGCCGAACGTTGATCGCCGTTATTGTAGTGTTTTGAATGCCGGCAACTAAAGCACAGTGTACCGGCTGGCTTACACCAGCCGGTACACCATAAACATCTGAGATTAGACCTCGTAGGGGCCGAGTTCACCACCAAAGATTTTGGCGTCATACTCAACTTGCGAACGGGGAACAACCTGTTCGATTTTAAGCAAATCAAACTGTGACGACGGGGCTTCGTTGCCGCGCACAACCAGGACATCCTTGAAGCACTGATGATCTTCAGCACGATACTCCGTTGCCCCATTACCCATGCCATCGAATTTGAACCCTTCAAGGGCTTTGATGACTTCTGGCGGATAGAACGTGCCAGCACGTGTGCAGGCATCAGCATAAAGCAGTGTTTGTACGTAGCAGGTGTGGGCCGCCATCGACGGTGGGTTGCCGTATTCAGCTCCAAAGGACTTAACAAAGGCCTTACTACCGGCATCTGTCATTGCCCAGTTCCAGTTGGTCGAACCGAGAATACCCTTGATGTTGTCGCCAGCACCCTGAGCCATCAAACGTGAAAACAACGGCACGACAATTTCGAAGTTTTTGCCATTTACTTGCTTGTCACGCAGACCAAACTGAACAGCCTGTGTCAGGGAGTTGATCATATCCTTGCCGTAGTGGTTAAGGATCAAAACGTCGGCTCCAGAATTAAGAACCGGCGTGATGTACTGAGAGAAATCACCCGCACCAACTGGGGTCTTGACCGCTGCCGTGGTTTTCCAACCGAGGGCCTCAGTGGTGTCTTTCATCGATTTTTCCTGAGTCCAGCCCCAGGTATAATCGGCGGTCAGGTGATAGGCCTTGCGCTCAGTACCGAATTCCTTCTTCAGAACCGGACCAAGGGCGCGCCCAGACATATAGGCGTTGAAGAAGTGGCGGAAACCATACCGACGTTTGTCTTTACCTGTCGTGTCATTGGAATGGGTCAAGCCGGCCATGAAGATAACGCCCGCTTCTTGCATCATCGACTGAACAGCGATAGCCACACCCGAAGAAGAGCCCCCGGAAACCATAAGGACCTTATCTTTTTCAATCATCCTTTTGGCCGACGCACGGGCCGCATCAGATTTGGTCTGGGTATCCCCGGTTACAAATTCAACTTTTTTCCCAAGAACACCATCACCTTTAAGGTTGAGAGGCTTCATGGTATTGAGCATGCCGCCGTCACCTTCGCCGTTAAGGTGTTTTACAGCCAGCTTATAGGCACGAAGCTCATCAGCGCCTTCGTCGGCATAAGCCCCGGTCTGTGGCACATTAAAGCCAAATTTAACGGATTTTGCACCACCCGGATTATTGACAAATTCTGCCCCAAAGGCGTTGCGCTGGAAGAATGTCGGCGCAACAAGGCCAGCACTTACGGCCGACGCACCGATCAAAAACTTACGACGATCAAATTTTGTAAAATCTGACATGTATTAGAACCCTCCTGTTTAGATTTCCCCGCTGTGCCAACCTGACAATCGCACCAAGCTAAACTGCGGACATTAACGATGATTATTTATTACCACCCTAGAAAGTGACCATTAACTGTCAAAAAGTCAATAAACCATTGACAAACAACAATTATTTTGTAAATAATTAAGTATTCGCAGTTGCAATATAGTTAATTATTGACATTGCACTGCGGTAGACGGTTGATAACATGGATGTTCTGCGATGCCCAATACGGTAATCGGAATGCGCCTACGCGAGCGACGCAAGTCGCTTGGCATTACTCAAGCGGCCTTGGCCCACCGCTTGGGCATCTCGCCTTCCTATTTAAATCTGATCGAGCGCAACAAACGCGGCATCGCTGGCAAGCTACTTAACGCGGTGGTCACCGAACTTGGGATGCGGTTAAAAGACCTTGACGGGTCAGCGCAAAGGCATTTGGTTAACGAACTTGTCGAAATAACCGGATCTCCTTTGGTGGCGCCATTAAGGCTTGATCCGCGAAGTATAAGCGAATTGATTGGGCGATATCCTCAGTGGGCTCAAGCATTGGTCGCAATCTTTCGCTCTCTACAAGAAAAATCCGATGCGGTAACGGCTTTGTCAGACCGCATGAACCATGACCCGTTTCTTGGCGACGCGGTGCATAAAATGTTGTCCAACATTGCGGCATTGCGCTCGACGTCAGACATCCTAGCCAACATGGACAATATTGACGATGACCAGCAACGGCGTTTTTATCGCATTTTGGCGCAGGAAAGCACGCGATTGTCGGAAGTCGGAGAATCTCTGGCGGCTTTTTTTGACAAATCCCATAGCGAAGGACAAACCGTCGGGCCGATTGAGGAAGTCGATGGGTTTTTACGTGAACACAATAATTACTTTACCAACATCGAAGGCGCTGCGGAAATACGGGGCCGGGAGTTAACAACCGACCCCATCCCCTCCAATCGGGATCTTATCGCGTTCGTTCAAAAGCATGATCCTGATAGTGCTAAACAAGAGAGTGATCCGGAAGATCGACCGGTTAGCCAGCGCTTCGCATTGGCCCGGCGTGTTGCCGCGATTTTGTTTCATGATGAAATTGAACACACCCTCAGCGCGCTTCCAGAGGACGTCGGAGAGACAACCCAGCGCCGTTTACGAACAGTCCTAGCGGCCTATGGGGCGGCAGCCATTGTCATGCCCTATGAGCCATTTATAGCCGACGCAAAAGAGTTGCGATACGACATTGAACGACTACAACGCCGTTACAACACCAGCTTTGAGCAAACCTGCCATCGCCTTTCGACTCTGCACCGCCCGGGCAATGAGGGGATTTCGTTCGCATTTGTGCGCGCTGGACCGGCCGGGCACATTAGTAAACGACTAGCCTTACCGCGACTTTCCCTTCCCCGATACGGTGCGGCTTGCCCATTGTGGGTTTTGTACCGCGCCTTCCTACGGCCAGAGCGGTTGACCCGACAAATTGCCGAGTTTCCCAACGGCGATCAATTCTTATTCATTGCCAAAGCGATACCCAAGGGTCGGCCCGGGTTCGACCAACCCCGGAACTACATGTCGGTGATGTTGGCCTGCGATGTTAATCACGCCGAAAAAACTGTATACGGCCACAGCGCCGACCCGACCCGCAATCGCACTGCCGAGCCCGTCGGTCCGAACTGCCGCATCTGCACCAGAGATGATTGTCGCCACCGCGCCGATGACCCCATTCTCGGTGCCTGATCCTGTTATCACCATCGGCGGAAACGGTCCTTGGATAAACTTTTTGCGTGAACACCGTTCCCAAGCTAGATTACGTCAGCAGAAAAAAAGCAGCGCATAAGCTGTTGATAAGAAGAATTTGAGCGTCAGGCCCACCGTTTGCAGGGGAGATTAAGTCGTGCGCAAACGCGTACTTATCGCTGAGGACGAGCCCAGCATTATTGAAGCGCTGTCATTTATATTGACCCGTGAAAATTTTATCGTCACGGTCGAAATAGATGGGAACGCCGCGCTCGATTGCCTCACCACCAACCGGCCTGACGTTATGATTCTCGACATCATGTTGCCGGGGATGAACGGCATTGACGTGCTTAAACGCATTAGATCAACAGCTGAGCTGGACGGCTTGCCTGTCATTATGTTGACGGCGAAAGGGCAATCCCAAGATCGACAGTTGGCCATGGATATCGGTGCCAATCTATTCATAACCAAACCATTTGATAATCAGGACGTGATTGACGCCGTCCATCGGCTCACCAGCGTATGAACAACACAAGAGACAAACATCCTGGCGCAAGCCCGCACCGAAAATGGCAAGAGGCAGCGCTAATCACGCCAGTCGTTGGCATGTTTATCCTGATGCCGCCGTTCATTAGTATTTTTTCGATCGATGCATCCTTGTTCGGCATTCCATTGATCGTCTTATACATATTCGTAGTTTGGGCCTTACTGATCCTGATGACCCGCTTTCTTTCCGCAAAACTAATGCGGGAATACCCGATGGATCGGAACGATGCGGAGACCGATGGCAGAACCGGCAGGGGTGAACATTAAGCCCATGCTAACTGCAAATTTTCTTTTGTTTGCCTGTTTGGCCTATGTGGGTTTTTTGTTTTGGGTTGCTTTCGCCGTAGACCGCCGTGCCGCCAAAGGCGGGACGCGATGGCTGGGATCACCAATAATTTATACGCTATCCCTGTCAATATACTGCACATCTTGGACATTTTACGGCGCTGTCGGCTCGGCCGCCCGCAACGGTTTGGAATTTGTCACGATTTACCTCGGCCCAACCATCGTCTTCATCGGTTGGTGGTGGTTGATGCGAAAACTGGTCCGCATCGGACGGGTCCACCGCATCACCTCCATCGCAGATCTTATTTCATCACGGTTCGGGAAAAGTTCGGGTCTGGCCGTGATTGTCACCGTACTGGCGGTCGTCGGCACAACCCCCTATATCGCCCTTCAACTGAAAGCGCTGACCACCAGCTTTCAGGTTATCGGCGCGACCGACGGGGGTGGCTCTTCTGGAAATGGGTCCGGCGTTGTCGTCGCCTTCTGGGTTGCCGTCGGGCTGGCAGTGTTTACCATCCTATTTGGAACCCGCAGTATTGATGCCAACGAACGCCATCACGGCGTCGTCGCGGCAATTGCAGTTGAGTCACTGGTCAAATTGTTTGCCCTTATTGCCGTTGGCTTGTTTGTGGTATTTGGCATCGGCGGCGGGCCAACTGAATTGTTCAGCAATGCGCCGCCGGACATGCTTCAGACAGAAAATATCTTCAGCCTTCGCTGGGTTACCCTAACGTTTTTATCAGCAACGGCGATCATTTGTCTGCCACGCCAATTTCAGGTTAGCGTCGTTGAAAACGTTGATGAACGGCATTTGGCGACAGCATCGTGGCTGTTTCCACTCTATCTAATGCTAATCAGCCTTTTTGTCTTACCTATTGCCGCCGTCGGTTTGTCTCAGTTACCTGCTGGTGCCAACCCCGATATGTTTGTCCTGACGTTGCCCATGGCCGCCAACCAAGACGCCCTCGCCCTGCTGGCCATCTTGGGTGGTTTTTCGTCAGCCACATCCATGGTGATTGTCGCCTGCATTGCGCTCTCGACGATGGTCTCCAATCACATTGTGTTGCCGATTGTCCTGAAGTTCACAGCCTCTCAAAGACGGACAAGCGGCGAACTCAAGGAACTGTTGCTCAACAGTCGACGGGTTAGCATTTTGATTATCCTGTTTCTTGGATATTTATATTTCCGCCTCAGTGCCACCTCCGACGCCTTGGCATCCATTGGGCTAATTGCCTTCGCCGGTGTCGCCCAACTCCTGCCCAGCATAATCGGAGGGATATTCTGGCGCACCGCGACACGTGCCGGTGCCATTTCGGGTCTGCTGGCGGGGTTCTCCCTTTGGGTCTACACCCTATTTTTACCGAGTTTCAACGGCAGTTTTCTGATGTCCGCAGACATGATCGCCCTGGGCCCATGGAGCATCGACATCTTGCGCCCGGCGGCGTTGTTCGGGTTGACCGGCCTCGACCCGTTGATCCACTCGTTATTCTGGAGCATGACGGCAAATGTTCTGCTGCTTGTCGGCGTTTCCCTTGCCACCGAGCCAGGGCCGATGGAACGCCTGCAGGGAACATTGTTCGTCAATGTCTTTCGCACGTCTCCGGGCGATCAACATCGCTTCATCCATCGTTCCGTTACCGCCGAAGATCTTTTTGTCTTGGCGCAAAGTATTCTCGGCGCTGATCAGGCCGGACGGTTGTTTAATGAGATTGCCTTAAGCCAGGGCAAGACGTCCGGGCTACCAGCGGCGACCAATGCCTTCATTACCAGATTGGAACGGGAACTCGCCGGCTCAGTTGGTGCCGCATCGGCGCACGCCATGGTCTCACAAATCGCCAGTGGTGAGACCATCAGTTTGGGTGAGCTGATGAAAATTGCTGACGAAACCGCACGGATAATGGAATACAGCCATCAGGCGGAACAAAAATCCGAGCAATTGGAAGTTACCGCAAGCCAGCTTCGCGAGGCCAACGCCCGCCTTAAGGAATTGGACGCGCAAAAGGACGATTTTCTTAATCAGGTCAGTCATGAACTGCGTACGCCGATGACATCGATCCGCTCCTTTTCCGATATCATGATGAAAGATGAGTACTTACCAGAAGAGCAGGCAACGCGGTTTTTGCGGATTATCAATAAGGAAAGCCTGCGGTTGACCAGGCTGCTGGACCAAATTCTCGACCTCAACTTCCTTGAGACCGGGAAGGTGGAGTGGCCGTTGTCACGCAAGGACGCTGAGACCATCCTGGAGCACGCCATCGAAACTCAGATCGCGGTGGCGGAAAAGGCTAACATGAAGATCGTCCGCAGTGATAAAATAAAAAATGCATTTGTTGACACGGATGCAGACCGGCTTTCGCAAGTCTTCATTAATTTGCTGTCCAACGCCTTAAAGTACAATACCAACACCGACCCATGGGTTCGTATTTCATCTTCGATACAGGACGGACTGTTTCGGGTAAAATTTGAAGATAACGGCCCCGGTGTACCACGAGAGGACAGAGAGCGAATTTTCGCTAAATTTGCCCGGGGCCGCACTCAAACCGACTACACGGGGGCGGGGCTCGGTCTGCCCATCAGTCGCCAAATTATGCGTAACCTGGGCGGCGAAGTCGAAATTTTGGACCACAATTCTCAGGGAGCGGTGTTTTGCGTATCCTTACCCGTGAGCAATCAAACCTGATCTCTAATACAATTGATATCCCCGCAAAACCACGTTCATGAATGACCCCATTCACTCCGGTTTTTCTCTAGTCCAAGGTCCAGACGTTACGTGATCGACGCTCGCCTTAAACGGCATCATGAGTCACGCGGTTTGGCCTAAGGCCACATCAAATTGTAACGCGGCAAGATGGGCGTACAAAGGGCTGGTCAGCAACAGTTCTTCATGGCGGCCAGTGGCAACGATGCGGCCATGATCAACAACGGCAATACGATCAGCATTAACCACGGTGGCAAGACGGTGGGCGATTACCAATGTGGTCCGGCCGGCCTTGAGGGTCTCGAGCGCGTTTTGAACCAACCGTTCACTTTCTGCATCAAGCGCGCTGGTCGCTTCATCCAACAATAGCACCGAGGGATCACGCAGCAAGGCCCGCGCAAGCGAGATGCGCTGTCGTTGCCCACCGGAAAGGCGCACACCTTTTTCACCGAGGAATGTCGCAAATCCTTCGGGCAATGCATCAAGAAACTCGGCTGCCGCAGCCGCTGACGCCGCCTGGCGTACCATAGCGTCGTCGGCGTCAGGACGGCCATAGCGGATGTTTTCCCAACCACTGGCACCGAACAGGACCGGGTCTTGTGGCACCAAGGCAAAGCGTTGGCGCAAGGCCTTTAGGTCGGCATTTCGAACATCAACGCCATCCAGTTGCACCGAACCGCTAATGGGGTCGTAAAACCGCAAGAGCAATTGAAACACCGTTGACTTGCCCGCGCCAGACGGCCCAACCAGGGCCACAGTCTCGCCCGGATTGATATCAAGGGTGAAGTCGGAAAGTGCCGCTTGATCGGGACGGGAGGGATAATGAAAGGTAACATTCTGAAAACTAACCCGGCCCTCAGATTGTGCGGGAAGATCTATTGGCCGCTCAGATGTTTTGAGGTCAGAATCAGATTCCAACAACTCGATCAACCGTTCAGTCGCCCCGGCCGCCCGTTGTAATTCGCCGTAAACTTCACTCATTACGCCAAAGGATACGGCAACCAGGGTGGCGTAATAAATGAACGCCGCCAGCTCTCCGCCGCTGATTTCGCCAGCCAACATTTGCCGTCCGCCAACCCATAAAATCACTCCGATCGCGCCAAACACCAACAAGATCACAATCGCCATCAACACCGCTCGGGTGCGGATGCGAACGACGGCGGTCTCGAACGCATTGCCGACCTCGGTTGCAAAGCGCTGACGATCCACGTCTTCATGGGTGAAGGCCTGAACAGTGGACATGGCGTTGATGGTTTCTTCGGCAAAGGCACCAACGTCTGCAACGCGGTCTTGGCTGGCACGTGACAATTTGCGCACCCGCCGTCCAAATATCATAATCGGTACGACCACAACAGGCACCACCAACAGCACCATGGCGGTCAATTCAGGATTGGTGATGAACAGCATAACGACACCACCGATAAGGTTGAGCATGTTACGCAAAGCAATCGACGCCGACGAGCCAATGACCGATTGCAACAAAGTCGTATCGGTGGTCAGGCGGGATAGAACCTCGCCAGTCTTGGTGGTTTCGAAAAACCCGCTATGCAGAGATAAAATACGCGCAAACACCGCTTGGCGTAAATCCGCGACCACCCGCTCGCCTAACCATGAGACAAAATAAAACCGCATAAAGGTGCCCGCAGCCATGATGCACGACAGCGCAAGAAGCAGGAAAAGTGCATTATCAAGGGCGGCGGCATCACCACGGGCAAACCCGCCGTCAATCAAGCCTTTTAGCCCCTGGCCTATGGCCAGCACCGAAAGGCCGGTAACCAATAAAGCGATCACGGCGGCGATGACATGCCCGATATAGGGTTTTAAAAAGCCGGCGGTGCGGCGAAGATACTTTAAATCCTGACCCTTGGGTCGGTCGAATGAAGCTGAGTTGCGTGCCAAAAGTAATATCCTGGTCAAACTGCGAATATGCCCAATATGGGGCGGCGAAAGCGATTGAGCAACCAGAGTCGGGAGGTCGCTAACAATTTTACATTTACGTGAGGTGACGTGGCATAGGGTGATGTCATCTTGCCCTGACGCCAGCGTCATTAAGGCATTGCAAATTGGACAGGACCTATCCTAAATTGGTGCATGACAATTTGGATTCCAAACCGCGAAACCTTACAGCGTCCACTTCACACCAGTCTCGTATCGGCGATGAAAGAGGCGATTGCCGACGGCCGACTGTCCGTCGGCACCCGCCTGCCGCCGCATCGCGCACTCGCCGATATCCTGGATCTAAGTGTACACACCATCAGCAAGGCTTACGAGGAGTTGAAGCGTCAGGGCCTCATCGACAGTCACGTCGGACGCGGCACCTATGTGCTTGATCCGGCACCTCCATCACGTCAGCCATTTTTGATGGAACGTAGCGACCAAGGTATCATCGACTTGTCGATTGCCCGCCCGCTTTACGATAGTTTTCATGTCGAAAAAATGCATGCCGCCTTGACCAAACTTCCTGACTCGCTGAATTCCGATACTTATCTTGCCTGCCGGCCAAATATCGGACTGTTGTCCCACCGCCAACGTGGTGTCGACTGGTTGGTACGTTGCGGACTTAATACGACAGAACAGTCGATCATCATGACCAACGGCGTTAGTCATGGCATGGTGACGGCCTTGTCTTCGATTGCCCGGCATGGCGATATCGTTGTCACCGAGCGAATTGCCCACCATTTGATCATTTCACTTTGTGCCTATCTCGGGCTACGGTTACAGGGCTTGGAAATGGACGAAGAAGGTGTCCTTCCTGAGGCCTTTGAAGCCGCCTGCCGTCAGCAGGAAGTGAAAGTCTTCTTTACGGTCCCAACACTCGCCAATCCGATGGTCAGCATGATGTCGGAGACCCGCCGCGAACAATTGGTGGCCATCGCCCGGCGCTATGATGTTGTTATTATCGAAGACGATGTATTGGGTCCGCTGCCTGAGGATAGCCCCCCGCCGCTCTCTGCCCTTGCACCGGAACGCGCTATTTATCTGACATCATTTACCAAATGCACGTTGCCGGGGCTGCGGTCTGGTTACCTGGTTGCACCCGACCACCTGATGCCGACGATAACGGGCCGACTGATCGCCTTTAGCTGGATGGCGACACCACTGATTTCAGAACTTGCCAGCCGCTGGATTGAGGATGGTACAGCAGATGAGTTGGTTTCGTGGCAACGGCAGGCACTTTGCGAACGGCACGCCATCGTAACCGAAGAAATGAGTGGGTTGGATTGGAGCGGCCACCCTGCATCGCTTCACTTCTGGCTTCGCCTGCCCGATCACTGGAATGCAGGCAGTCTGGTTGAACATGCCCGGGCCTTGGGTGTTGCGGTCGCCCCACCGCAACCGTTTATGACGGCCCAATGTGAATCCCAGAATGCGGTTCGCATCGCCGTCGGCGGCGTCCATGATCCGGCTCGTTTTCGATACGGGCTCAGTTTAATTCGAGACCTTCTGAAACGGTCGCCTGAGCCCCTTCTTCATCCCCTATAATTGAACCGTGTCATTATTCGATTTGACATGCAGGTCAATTTAAGTCCACTCTTTGCTATAATTTCCGAAATAAGGAAAAAACGTGGGTGGGGAAACGATGGCTGAACGTCAGCAACCGATCATTGAGTTTGACCAAGTCTCGAAATCTTTCGGTTCGTTAGAAGTTTTGAAGCAGCTGTCCTTCAGCGCACAATCTGGCGAAAAACTTGCTCTAATCGGCCCGAGCGGTTCCGGGAAAACGACGATTTTACGTATTCTCATGACCCTGGAATCGATTAACAACGGCCACATCCGTGTGGATGGTGAAGAGCTTTGGCATATGCCGGGTAAAGGCGGGTTAATCGCCGCAGATGAGAACCACCTTCACCACATGCGTAGCAAGATCGGCATGGTCTTCCAGCTGTTCAACCTGTTTCCGCACATGACCGTTCTCAAAAACATTACGGCAGCACCGATGTTGACCCAAGGCGTCACCAAAGAGCAGGCTGAAATTCAGGCGATGGACTTGTTGAGCATGGTCGGGCTGGCCGATAAGGCGGACGCCAAACCCGCCCAACTGTCCGGCGGGCAAAAACAACGCGTCGCAATAGCACGCGCGCTAGCGTTGCAGCCCAAGATCATGCTGTTTGACGAAGTGACATCCGCGCTTGACCCCGAACTGGTCGAGGAGGTGCTCAATGTAATGCGCCGTTTGGCGGAAGAAACAGACATGACCATGCTTCTGGTTACCCACGAAATGCAGTTCGCACGAGATTTCGCAGACCGGGTCCTATTCTTTGATGGCGGACGCATCGTCGAACAAGGGCCGCCAAAAGAGTTGTTCACTAACCCTCAAGAAGACCGCACCCGCGCCTTTTTGAAAAAGATCATTGCCGCCGGTCACGCGATATAAGAGCGCCCGGACAACAATGACCGTTTCGTTTTAAACAGGAAAGAAAGAGAAAGTAAAATGAGTGGAAGAAAAAGCATTCGACGCACACTGATAAAAGGCACAGCGTTGTCCATGATTGCCGGGTTGTTTTCCGGAAGCTTGATTGTTTCATCAGCCCAGGCCGAAGACACCCTGTCTCGCTTAAAGTCACAGGGCTTTGCCAGGATCGCCATCGCTAACGAACCACCTTGGACCAAAGTCAACTCTGACGGCACCGTCAGTGGCGCCGCCCCGGAAGTTGCCCGGGCGGTCTTAAAACGGCTTGGCGTCAAGGAACTCGTCGCTAGTGTTTCCGAATACGGAGCAATGATCCCTGGGTTACAAGCCCACCGTTTCGACATGGTCACCGCCGGTTTATTCATCAAACCGGAACGCTGTGCCGCAGTAATTTTCTCACAACCTGATCTCTGTGATGGCGAGTCATTTGCCGTCAAGAAGGGAAATCCACTTGGCGTAAAAACCTATGCGGATCTGGCCGCCCATAAGACGGTCAGGGTTGGCGCACCCGGCGGCGGCACCGAAGAAAAACTGGCGCTAGAAGCCGGTGTTCCTCGGGACCGGGTCATTGTTGTCCCCGATGCCCAGTCTGGAATCAAAATGCTCCAAGATGGCCGTATCGATGTCTATGCCCTCCCCTTCCTGTCGGTCTCAGACCTGCTCGCAAAGGCCAAGGATTCAAATCTTGAAATGGTCGCACCGATCAAAGGCACGCCTATTTATTGCGCCGGGGCAGCGTTTAACAAAAAAGACACCGCATTGCGTGATGCTTACAACGTTGAGCTCGCCAGCATGAAAAAAAGCGGCGCGTTTGATAAAATTGTCGAAAAATTTGGCTTCAATGCCGAATTGGCAAAATTGCAAACCAGCGAAAACCTTTGCGCGGGAAAACAATAGTCAAATCCCTTGGGGCATCGCCTATTGCGGTGCCCCATTTGTCTAACGGAATTGCAGGGAATTTTGCGTGATGGCGGAGTGGGCAGGCTACTTTACGCTAATCCTGAAAGGTGCGGTGACAACGGTTGAGCTTACGTTGATCGGCTGCACGATCGCATTTATCATGGCCTTTGCCGCCGGGCTTGGCCGCTTATCGACCCATTTTACTGTTCGTGCCTTGGCGACAACTTATATCGAGTTCTTTCGCGGCACGTCCATTTTTGTTCAACTGTTTTGGGCGTTTTTTGTGTTGCCGCTCATAGGCATCCCGCTCAGCCCCTTCTTATCTGGGGCCTTGGCCCTGGGCTTGAACGTCGGTGCCTATGGGGCGGAAGTTGTGCGTGGCGCGATCATGGCTGTACCACGCGAACAACATGAAGCCTGTGTCGCCTTAAATTTCAATGCATGGCAAAAGATGCGTTACGTCATTTTACCGCAAGCCTTTGTCTTGATGTTGCCAACGTTTGGTAACAACGCGATTGAATTACTGAAAGGAACCGCTGTTGTCTCCTTGATTTCGATCTCGGACATGACCTTCCAGGCGCAGGTCGTGCGCTCGCAGACGGGGGATACGACGATGCCATTTCTAAGCATTCTGATCATATATTTCATGATCTCGTTGCTGATTTCGACAAGTATTCGCGGGCTGGAACGACGGCTCTCACAAGGTTTAGACGTGACCAAGGCGTAGGACAAAAAAATGGAATGGGATTGGGCCTTCACCTTAAAAATCTTACCGCAATTAGCGGATGGCGTTGTTATCACCATCCAGGCGACCCTTATGGGCAGTATTGTATCCATGCTGCTTGGGCTTTGCTGGGCTATTGTTCGCCGAAGCAAAAACGTTTTCACCCGCCGCGCCTCGAACCTATGTGTTGAGTTTATTCGAGGAACGCCTTTGCTGGTGCAGCTCTATTTCCTTTTTTATATTCTCCCCGATGCAGGAATTTTGCTGTCGCCGCTGGTTGCAGGTGTTATCGGCCTGGGCATCCACTACAGTGCCTACACGGCGGAAGTTTACCGCGCCGGTATCGACAACATATCGGCAGGTCAATGGGAGGCGGCAAAAGCCTGTAACCTTAACGCTCGCCAAACCTGGATCCACATCATCGCCCCCCAAGCGATCCGACCGATGATTCCGGCACTTGCCAATTATTTCATCTCGATGTTCAAGGAAACACCCTTGCTGTCGGCGATCACCGTCCTGGAATTAATGAACCAGGCCCGCAGTGTTGCCAATTTTTCCTATCGTTATTTGGAACCAATGACGATGGTCGGTGTGTTTTTCCTGATTATATCGGTCCCGTCAGTAATTTTCCTTCGCCGCCTTGAGCGTCGATATGCACTGAGCGATTGATCTGAAAGAAAGCAACGAATGGTTCAGGATCACGCGACAAACGCCTTGACGATCGAGCGCGGCGACGACCCCGTAAGCAAGCGGATCGGCCTTATCGTTCTGGCGACAGACCATACAACGGAACGTGATTTTACGCGGCTTTGTGATCCTGATGACGTTGGCGTTTACGTCAATCGCATCGCCTTCGAAAATCCAACGACTGCCGACAGTTTAAAACAAACCGGTCCCCGACTGACGTCGGCTGCCGCACAAATTTTACCGGGCGAGCAGCTTGACGTTATCGCCTACAGTTGCACCGCAGCCTCGGTAATTCTCGGCGACCCTGCCGTTCAAAATCTTATTCATATCGCCAGGCCGGAAGCCGCAGTTGTAACCCCCGCCTCCGCCGCATTTGCCGCCTTCGTTGCACTTAAGGTCAACCGTGTAAGTGTCCTGACCCCCTACATCGCCGATGTCACGTTAGAGTTGGTTACCTATTTCTCGGATCACGGACTGGACGTCGTCAGCTCCATGGGCCTGGGACTTGAGGATGACCGGCAAATGGCGCGCGTCACGCCGTCCAGCATAATTACCGCTGGAGAGCAGGCCATCGACGACGACGCCGATGCACTTTTCATTTCGTGCACGGCGTTGCAGGCCGTCGTTTGCGTCTCAGAACTTGAGCGCCGGATTGGAAAACCAGTGATTACTTCGAACCAAGCCATGATCTGGCGAAGCCTTCGGCTGGCCGGTAACAACCAACCAATCTCCGGCTACGGTCGTCTTTTCGAAATTTGATGGTGGATGAAAATACGCGTATGACGTCCTCCATAAACCTTCAAGATATTGATAATGCACGGCAAAAAATTTGCCCTTCAATCCGGCAAACCCCACTGATCGCGTCGCCTGAACTTTCTAGAATCGCTGGCGGTGAAATTCATCTGAAACTTGAACATTTACAGATTACGGGCAGTTTCAAGGTACGCGGTGCGACAAATGCGGTTTTATCGCTTAGCGAAGAACAGCGAAACAACGGTGTTGTCGGCGTCTCGACGGGCAATCATGGCCGCGGCCTAGCCCATGCCGCGCACGAGGCCGGTATCAAATGCATCATATGTATGTCTGAATTGGTTCCGGGCAACAAAATCGACGGCATAAAGGCGCTTGGTGCCGAGGTTCGAATTGTCGGTCAATCACAAGATGATGCCCAACTTGAGGTCGATCGTTTGGTGACCGAAGAGGGCATGGTTATGCTGCCCCCCTTTGATCATGCCGATATCATTGCCGGACAAGGAACGCTAGGGCTCGATATTATTGACGAGTTGCCAGCAGTGGAGACCGTATTGCTCCCGCTATCGGGTGGCGGCCTTTTATCGGGGGCAGCATTGGCGATGAAAGCCCGCAAGCCAAAACTGCGCATCATCGGCGTATCGATGGCGCGCGGCGCGGCGATGATCGAGAGCCAGCGTGCGGGCAAGCCGGTCATCGTCAATGAACTTCCGACCCTTGCCGACTCACTGGGCGGCGGCATCGGTATGGATAACCGATATACCTTCGAGATGGTACGGGCATTGGTCGACGACCTCATTGTTGTTGATGAAGTCGAGATCGCGACTGCCATCCGTCACGCTTATTGGCAGGAGAAACAAATCATCGAAGGTTCTGGAAGCGTCGGTATTGCCGCACTGCTTGCAGGCAAGATCAAGCAACCCGGAATTTGCGTCGCCGTTATCAGTGGCGGCAACATCGACATGACATTGCACAAGAGAATCATCGACGGCGAAAACGTCTGTGTGGCGCGAGATTAAAAATGGCCGACATCAAAATACTGAACGAAAAAGAGTTACGACAAACGCTTAAGCTTGATGGTGAGGTGCTCAACTGCATCGAAAACGCCTTCAAACTGTTGGCGACCAACGACGTGATTATGCCACCGATATTAAGTTTCCCAATTCCAGAACATAACGGTGAGGTCGATGTTAAGACCGCCTATGTTCCGGGAATCAACTCCTTCGCGATTAAAATGAGCCCCGGTTTTTTTAACAACCCAACCTTGGGGCTTCCCAGTTTGAACGGGTTGATGGTTTTGTTCTCAGCGACCACAGGCGTGGTCAAAGGCGTCCTGCTTGATAACGGTTTCTTGACCGATTTGCGTACCGCCGCCGCCGGTGCCGTGGCAGCCAAATGGCTATCGCGCGAAGAGTCTCACATTGCCGGTATTGTTGGCAGCGGCACGCAGGCGCGCCTGCAATTGCAGGCTTTGACCCTTGTTCGGGATATCAGGAAAGCCGTGATCTGGGGCCGTGATCCAAATAAGGCGATGGGGTGTGCGGCTGAATGCGCCAAGGATCTTGGCATCGACGTTACTGCCGTGGACACTGTCGATTACTTAATGTCAGTCAGCGATATTGTGGTCTCGACAACGCCGTCAACGTCTCCACTTATTTTCGCCCACCAGCTTCGCGCCGGTCAACACATTACCGCAATGGGTGCCGATGCCGACCACAAAACTGAACTGGCAGCAGATTTGATCCCCTGCGCTGATCACTATGTTTGTGATCGCCTTAGCCAATGTTTGAAACAGGGTGAACTTCGTGCCGCCGTGGCGGCTGGAATGATCGAGGCCGACGCAACCTTCCCCGAACTCGGCGACATTATCGCCGGACTGGAAACCGGAAGGTTGGCTTCCCATGACATCACGGTCTGCGACCTGACCGGTACCGGCGTGCAAGATACGGCGATTGCAACGCTGGCCTACCAGCGTGCAACGGTGGCGGATACTGGCACCACTTTTAACAACTAACAAATAACGGAGACCTTTATGCCAGACATCGACCTGCCCTTTACTCGCGCCGAATACGCTGACCGTATCGCCAAGGCGCGGCACGCCATGAACGCACGCGGCATTGAACTGATGATCATCAGTGATCCGTCCAACATGGCGTGGCTGACGGGTTATGACGGTTGGTCATTTTATGTCCATCAATGCGTACTGTTGCCGCTCGATGGCGACCCGCTTTGGTACGGACGTCAGCAGGACGCCAACGGTGCCGTCCGCACGGTTTTTATGGATGAGGCGAACATCCTTTTTTATCCAGATTATTATGTTCAATCCAGCGAACGCCATCCGATGGACCTTCTAAGCGACTTCATCCGTGAGCGTAGTTGGGACAACCTGAAAATCGGCGTTGAATTGGACAACTATTACTTCTCCGCTGCCGCTTATTTATCGTTGCTTGACCATCTCCCTAACGCAAAATTCGAGAATACCACTGCCCTCGTCAATTGGTGCCGGGCGGTAAAATCTACACAAGAATTAACCTACATGCGGCACGCCGGGCGCATCGTCGAGGGCATGCATAAACGCATCTTTGAGACCATTGAACCGGGCATTCGCAAGTGTGACCTGGTGGCAGAAATCTATGACGTGGGCATTCGCGGTGTAGATGGCCACGGTGGTGACTATCCAGCCATTGTTCCGTTGCTGCCATCAGGGTCCGATGCCGCCGCACCGCACCTGACCTGGGACGACAAACCAATGAAAGTCGGCGAAGGCACTTTTTTTGAAGTCGCCGGATGTTACCGCCGGTATCACGCACCGCTGTCTCGGACGATCTTTCTCGGGCGACCATCGCAAACCTTTCTGGACGCCGACAAGGCCGTGCAGGAAGGTATGGAAGCCGGGTTGGAGGCAGCGCGCGCCGGCAATTGCTGCGGCGATATCGCTGATGCATTTTTTGGTGTGCTCAAGACCTATGGAATCATCAAAAATGACCGTGCCGGTTACCCCATTGGCATCAGTTATCCGCCGGACTGGGGTGAACGAACGATGAGCATACGGATCGGTGATAAATCGGTGCTGGAACCTGGAATGACATTCCATTTCATGACCGGATTGTGGATGGAAGATTGGGGCATGGAGACGACAGAAAGCATTGTGATTACCGAAGGCGCACCTGAGTTACTAGCATCCGTACCCCGTCAGTTGATGATTAAGGACTAAGGCAATGCGAGACAATCCCATATCGGCAACCGTCGATTTTGACAAAGACGGCGTTCAACACGGTTTTCTAAAACTTCCGCATTCCCATGATAGGTCAGCATGGGGGTCGATGATGATCCCAATAACCGTTGCCAAAAACGGCGACGGCCCGACGGTCCTTTTCACCGGCGGAAATCATGGCGACGAATATGAGGGGCCGATCGCACTTTTCGATCTCGCCAACCGTATCCGTAGCGACGCGATTTCAGGTCGCATCATCATGATTCCGGCGATGAACTATCCAGCCTTTAAAGCGGCCAACAGAACATCTCCAATCGACGGTGGCAATATGAACCGGATTTTCCCTGGTACGCCAGACGGAACAATAACTGAAAAAATTGCCGATTACTTTCAACGCACGCTACTGCCCCTGGCGGATTATGTGATCGACATCCATTCCGGCGGTAAGACGCTCGATTTTGTACCGTTTTGCGCGGCCCATGTTCTTGACGATAAGGCCCAACAGCAACGTTGCGTTGCCGCCATGGAAGCCTTCAACGCCCCCTATTCAATCATGCTGCTAGAGGTCGATGCGACCGGTATGTATGACACAGCGGCAGAAGACATGGGCAAAGTCTTCATTTCGACGGAACTTGGCGGCGGCGGATCGGCGACGGCGGCCAGTATCGCAATCGCCAAGAAGGGCATCGACAATGTGCTCAAGCATGCCGGGGTAATGACCGGCGCACAGCAGCACGACGCGACCGTAAATCTCGACATGCCGGACCATCGTTGTTTTATTTCCAGTGAATCATCGGGGCTCTTGGAAATGCGTGTCGCGTTAGGCGCAACGGTCTCGGTCGGTCAGCTGATCGCCCGTGTCCATGATATCGAACGCACGGGAACTCAGCCCAAAGACTATTTCAGCCCTCTTGAAGGTATCTTTACCGCCCGGCATTTTCCTGGCCTAATTGCGATGGGCGATGTTATCGGTGTCATCGCCCTGCCAATTTAGTTTCGGAGTCAGGCCGACATGATCAAACTCGATGACCGTGATTTAAAAATATTGGCCGTTCTTCAGCAAGATGGCCGCATCGCAAAAACTGAACTGGCGGCACGGGTCAATCTTTCACCGACTGCGTGCTGGGAAAGATTAAGGCGGCTAGAACAAAATGGAGTCATTGAAGGATACAGTGCGCGATTGTCCCTGTCGAAATTAGGGTCTCCGACACTGATCTTCATGCAGGCGGAAATCGCCAGCCATCGGGCCGAGGATTTTCTCCATTTTGAGCAAGCGGTCGAAAAAATAGATGACATTGTTGAATGCTGGGCGGTCGGTGGCGGCATCGATTACTTCTTGAAATTTGTGTGCAAGACCGTTGATTCCTATCAGCGACTGGTTGACAGCATGTTGCAGGCAGATATCGGCCTAAAGCGTTATTATACCTATGTCGTCACCAAGCCGGTCAAGTGCAGCCCAACCCCACCACTGGCGGTAATTTCAGAAGACCATCCAGACCACACGTCCAGCGGAAAAAGATGATTTCTCTGTATTCGCCTAATGCAACGAAATCCTGTCCTCAATAGGTACCCACTTCAAAAACACTCTCTGATCAGTTCTGGTTATAGTCACCGCCATTGAAGATCAGTGGAGACAATCATGGGTGCCCGAATTTCAAAAATTTCCAGAGCGCCAGAATTGGATCGCTTACGCGATCCTCGCCTGTTGAAGGAATTTGCCTACATCGCGGGCCAATGGCGATCCGCCCAGTCCGGTCAGGTGATTGACATCACCAACCCAGCCGATGGTCGATGGCTTGGCACAGTCCCGTCCCTAGGTGCTACTGAAAGCCGTGAAGCGATATCTGCTGCCACCGCCGCCTTTCCCGACTGGACCGGGCGCCTTCCGCAAGACCGGGCAACAATCCTCCGGCGTTGGTTCGACCTAATTGTTGAACACAAAGAAGATCTCGCTTTGATCATGACGCTTGAGCAGGGAAAACCAATTTCAGAGTCCCGAGGCGAGATTGATTACGGCGTTTCGTTCATCGAATTTTTTGCTGAAGAAGCGAAACGGATCGACATTTTAAGTGTGACGTCCCATTTGCCGAATGCCGACGTCGAAGTGTGGCTGGAACCGGTCGGCGTCGCAGCACTGGTTACCCCTTGGAATTTTCCAAATGCGATGATCACGCGAAAGGCGGCGGCGGCCTTGGCAGTCGGCTGTACGGTTTTGGTCCATCCCTCAAATGAAACGCCGTTGTCGGCGTTGGCTCTGGCGGAATTGGCCGAGCGCGCAGGATTTCCAGACGGTGTGTTCAATGTCGTCACGGGAACGCCGAGCACGATCGTTGGACCATGGACCACCGACACCCGCGTTCGTGCGTTGTCTTTTACCGGCTCCACCGAGGTCGGTCGCCTGCTATATGGTCAATGCGCGCCGACAATCAAACGTCTGAGTTTGGAATTAGGCGGACATGCACCCTTTATCGTGTTTGCTGACGCGGATATTGACAAAGCAGTCGAGGAAGCGATCAAGGCCAAATTTTCGACCTCAGGACAGGATTGCCTTGGGGCCAATCGATTTTTTATCGAGCGCCCTTTATATGAAGAATTTTGCCAAAAATTCACCGCTAAAACGACGGCATTGACTATTGGTCATGGCATCGACGATCCAAACATCGGCCCGCTAATGAATGCCCAGGCGATCAACAAACAGATCGAACACGTGGGTGACGCGATCGCGAAAAAGGCCAAACTTTTATGCGGTGGAAGCGGCCTCGATCATGGGCCATTGTTTTTTGCGCCGACGGTGCTCGCCGATGTGCCCGCCGACGCCAAGATTATGCGCGAGGAAACCTTCGGCCCCGTCGCCGCGATCACCGCTTTTGATGACGAGGATGACGTCGTCAAACAGGCCAATGATACGGAGTACGGCTTGATGGCTTATCTGCACACCAAAGACCCGTCCCGCATCTACCGCATCAGCCGTGCCCTTGAATTTGGCATGGTCGGAGTTAATCGCACCAAGGTAACCGGGGCCCCAATTCCCTTCGGGGGTATGAAACAATCCGGCCTCGGTCGTGAAGGATCGCGTCACGGTATCGAGGCATTTTCCAACATTAAATATGTCTGTCGCGACTGGGGATGATCCCCATAGCGAAACCATTATCAAAACTTTAGGAGACGGCAATGCTAACAAACGACCAACTCAGCCAATGGGATCGCGAGAATTTTTTCCATCCCTCAACTCATCTCGCACAATTCGCCCGCGGTGATTTGGCAAGCCGGATCGTCACCGGTGGCGACGGCGTCCATATTGTTGACCGTGATGGCAACAGATTACTGGACGCCTTCGCCGGGCTTTATTGCGTCAACGTCGGATATGGTCGCCAGGAAATCGCCGAGGCCATCGCCAAACAGGCGAAAGAACTGGCCTACTATCATTCGTATGTTGGTCACGGCACTGAAGCGTCGATCACACTGTCCAAGATGATCATCGACCGCGCCCCAAAAAATATGAGCAAAGTTTATTACGGCCTTTCTGGATCAGATGCCAACGAAACCAACATCAAACTGGTCTGGTATTACAATAACGTTCTCGGGCGCCCGGAAAAAAAGAAAATCATTTCGCGGTGGCGTGGTTACCATGGGTCCGGACTGATGACCGGATCACTAACCGGGCTTGATCTTTTTCACAAAAAATTTGACCTGCCCCTAAGTCAGGTCACGCACACCGAAGCCCCATATTATTTTCGGCGTGCCGACAGGTCCTTAAGCGAAGAAGACTTCTCGGCCTATTGTGCAGAAAAGCTAGAAGAAATGATCCGCAATGAGGGCCCCGAAACCATTGCCGCCTTCATCGGCGAACCAGTACTGGGGACTGGCGGTCTTGTCCCACCACCCGCTGGCTATTGGGCGGCCATTCAAACGGTGTTGAAAAAATATGACATTTTACTGATCGCCGACGAAGTCGTCACAGGCTTTGGCCGCCTGGGATCGATGTTCGGGTCAGATCACTATGGTATCGAAGCTGACATCATTACCTCGGCAAAGGGATTGACCTCCGCCTACGCGCCGTTGTCGGCGTCAATCGTCTCAGAAAAGGTATGGGCAGTTCTTGAACGCGGTACGGACGAATTCGGTGCCATCGGTCATGGCTGGACGTATTCCGCCCATCCGATCTGCGCTGCTGCGGGAGTTGCCAATCTGCAATTGATTGACAGCATGGGGTTGGTGAGCAACGCCGCGAAAACTGGGGCTTATCTCAAAAAGTCAATGACCGATGCGCTTGGCGATCATCCGAATGTCGGCGACATCCGGGGAGAAGGCCTGATGCTGGCCGTCGAGTTGCTCGAAGACCGCGACGGTTATAAATTCTTTGATCCCAAACTGACCATGGGCGCAAAAATTTCCAGTGCCTTGCTTAAACGTGGCGTCATTGCCCGCGCCATGCCACAAGGCGATATCCTCGGGTTCGCGCCACCTCTATGCCTGACGTCAGAAGAAGCTGACATCATCACCGGCGCAATGGCGGAAGCGGTTCATGAAGTCTGCGACACTATGTGATACACAGCGTCACAGATTTGTTGGTTGCAGACAACGGCGTTTGGACTTAGCAGAAAGGTAAATTCCGCTCATGTCTACGCTCTTTTTGGCAGCCGATCCAATGCACGTGATGATGTTTTCAAAAATGAAGACGTGCGTTCCGCGACATCGCGTGCATTGGAGACGCAGGCTCCGACTGAAGGGCCGATAAGATAGTTTCCGGTAACAAACAGGCCGGGCATTTCTTGGGAAATACCGCCTATTTTTTCGACGCGGGATTGATGTCCAACGCCATATTGAGGGAGCCCCCGGGGCCAGCTTCGCACCCTTGCGACGTCATAGCGCCCGTGAACGCCAAGAAGGTCTTTAAACTCATGCTCCGCCAGATTGATTAGGTCTTTTTCCCCCATCCGCGAAATTTCGGGGGTTCGGGTACCGCTCAAATATCCGGTCAGGGCGACATGCCCTTTTGGCGCGCGCCCAGGAAACATCGAAGAGGAAAACTGCGCACCGGTCAGCGGACGACCTTCACCGCTGGCAGACAGATAGCCCAGTCCGTCCAGTCGATGATCTACGGCAGCTCGTTTATACCCAAGGAACACGACGGCCAGCGGAGGGGCGGCAATCTCGCTGGTGGCTTCGGCAGCAATCGGCGATACATTCTCCAGCAATGCCGAGGCGACATGGGGCTGAGTTGCAATAACGATGGACCGTGCCGAAATCCTTCCCGCCCCGACCGTATCGATCTCAAATCCAGCACCCGTGGGCCGCACCTTGCAGACAGTGACGCCCGTATGAATGTTTCGCGATAACGTGCCGGTCAACGCCTTTGGCAGTGAGCCGATACCGTCTGACCACGAATACAGGCGTTTGGCAGGCATCACATGCCCTTGCAGACGACGGATCAGAACGGCCATACTGACCGAACCATAAGTTCGTTCCATATTGACCAGCTTTGGAAAAATCGACTTTATCGAGAGCTCATCGGACCGTCCGGCATAAACCCCACCGACCAGGGGATCGATGATTCGACTGGCGAATTCGGTGCCGAAGCGACGGGTAAAATATTGATTGATGGTTTCGTCCGCTGCCCCCTCATCCGTCGCAACAAACGCTTCCGCCAACAGCCGCAAGCGCCCCGCGACGGACAGGTAATTGGACGTCAAAAATCCCAGCGGATGAGTGGAAATTCCACTCAGGGTTCCGTCCTTGACGAGGTAACGATGCTTGACGTCATCACTCAACTGAACCGTGGCATTCTCCAGCCCCAAAGATTTTGACAGCTCTTGAACCTCGGATACCGCGACATTTACCGTGCTTGGCCCATGCTCCATTAAAAAGCCGTTGATGTTCTCGGAGATGGCGTTACCACCTGACCGCACTTGTCGTTCAAGAACCATCACCTGATGCCCTTGGCGTTTTAGTTCATAAGCCGCCGTCAAGCCTGAAATCCCAGCGCCGATGATCGCAACGTCAATCATGTGACACGCGTGGGCGGGAATACCCCTTTCCTAACTTTGCCAACATGCCGCCATTGCCGAACCGGCGTTCAGCCGCCTTCACCATATCATCGACCTCAATCGAAGTTCGCCCTTGTTCTTTGACAAAGTCCTCAACGCCTCGGCGAACCATGCGCCGTACGAATGGTGGAACCCGCTTCAATCGGGATTCCGCGTCGGCTGACCAAACCAGGCTTTTCCCACGGTCGCCTAGCGGTTCAATGACCGCGCCTTGTCCTGGTTGATACCCACACAAGAAATCTTCGCCCATCAAATTGCCATCCCGCGCGAGCGGGCGGGCGCGGCATCCGCCACACATTTTGGTGTATTCGCAGGCACCGCAGCGACCTTCGAGTTTTGGTGCGCGAAGTGCTTTGAACTGTTCGGCATTTTGCCAAATTTCTGCAAATGATGCTTGCCGAACGGAGCCGACTTCCACTTCCATATAGGGGCAGGCGGTGACCGCCCCTTCGGGGGTGACGCGGCAATAGCGCGTTCCGGCCAGGCACCCGCCGGCTTCATATCCCTGGGCCAGGGTGATGGGCCAATTCGGGTCAAGTTCCAAAGCCATACGTTTGAAATGCGGCGCACATTTTGCCCGAATCATCAAATCACTCTCGTCATGAGATGCGCGGGTTACACGGCGAAGAACATCCTCATAGGTATCACGTGATATGTTTGTGACCTTCTCGCCCCGTCCCGTGCACACGAGGAAAAAAACATTCAAGGCCAGCGCGCCCGCTGATTTTGCGAAGGCAACCATCGCCTCAAATTCCCCGGCATTATCATCGGTGACGGAATAATGAATTTGAAAGGCCAAGCCCGCGTCTCGGCACGCATCCAGCGCCGCCATGGTTTTTGTCCATGCCCCTGAACATCCGCGAAAATCATCATGAAAGCTTGGGTCCAGAGAATCGACGCTAATGCCAACACCCGCGAGCCCTGCCGACTTGAGACGGGCAATACGTTCTTTGGTCAACAGCAAACCATTCGTTCCAAGAACGACCATCAACTGGCGGTCCGCAGCATGAGCAACAAGAGTCTCGATATCTGGGCGCAATAACGGCTCGCCACCGGTCATCACAACCATGCATTCTTGGCTAAGGGCTGCGATGTCGTCGATGACCTGTTTGACCTGATTCGTTGTGAGTTCGCCGTCATCGCCGTCAAAACGCGTTCCCGCATCGAGATAACAATGTTCACAACGAAGGTTACAGCGCCGGGTTAAGTTGAGCGCGACCAGAAACGGTGGTGCGACGTCGTCCATAATTTTATGACCCGCTCACACTTTCATCGGATTTATCATCGGGTCCGACCTGTTCCGGCACCGGGCACATGGCCTTTCGGGCCTCAAGAATGGCTTCTTCAGCCACTTCAATGGAAACCTGTTCAAGCTTACGTTCACGGGCGAGGTCTTCAACCTCAAGCTTGACCGTATTTCTAACCATTTCTGGAACGCGGGCCAATCTGGCAAGGGCGGCGGCGTCCCACTTGGGGCCGTCTCCGTCGGCCAAATCCAGAAAAGGACGAACGTGGCGAACGCCAACTTCGGTCGCCTTGTCGCGCCGTGCGCGCTTGACTGCACGAAGACGAATGTTATCTGCAATGGCGGCGTCGGTAACGGTTTCAAGCAACTCATGTGCCGAACTGCTCCAGCTTACCGTGCGGTCTGGATCAGGTTCGGCGTTACCGAACCCCGGCATCATGTTTTTCATCACGTCATCGACAATGTCAGATGTAATGAACGTATGACCAAGTTTTTGCGCGTGCCGAAGAACCATGCGCCGCGCCATGGCCCGGACAAACTCAGGGGCGCGCGTTAGCTTTTTGTCGGCCTCGACGCTCCACGACACGGTTTCCTCGGCAACAACTTCGAGCGGCGGTGTATATGTGCTTTGTGTTAGCCAGACGTGGCACGGGGCCATACGCAGAAGATTTTCCGCCGTACCGCCAATATCAAGATCGTTATCAGCATGGATCCCGGTTTTCCCTAAGATCACCAGGCTGGCGTTGACGCTCTCCAGATACTTTATGACGGCGGAATAAGGTTTACCGTCGAGCAATTTGATTTTTATTTTAGCGCCCAGATCTTCAGCAATGGTTTCCGCCACATCCAAGTGGGATTGATAGATTTTGGCAATGCCGTCGTCGATCAATTCTTCGTGCAATTGCTCTTGTTCTTTAAAACGGAACACTTTGCCCGCCTCTTCCGACAAAACGTCGGCGATCTTATTAAACGCAACATAGTGATAATAGGGGTCATAGGCGGCAATCGCATGAACGTCTGCACCCAGTCGCGCGCCGAGATCCAGGGCCGTCATCAATGCCCCATTTGATCGTTCCGATCCATCAACACCAACGACGATAGGGCCGTCACCGATGGCCCGTTTTGGATCGCGGATAACCAGGGTGTCAATTTGACTTCGGCGGACAACACGCTCGCATACGGTGCCGATCATACTGCCAGGAACGGCACCCAACCCCAACGCGCCGAGAACAAGAACGTCATATGCACCGCTATTGGCGGCATCGGCGACCTTGGCGTAATTTTTCCCCTCTGGGCTTAAGCGTTTGAACGCAACGTCTGCAGCCTGACAACGGCTTAATCCAACATCGTGGTAACTGTCACTGATGATGCCTAGGCCACGGCTAATCAGGTCATCATGAACGACCCGCTGGTATTCCATTTCCTGTTCTTCACGGTAACGCTCAGGCAACCCGCCTTCCATCATTTTGAAACGCCGGTCATGCAATTGGGCGGCGTAGGCATGAATACCAGTGACCCAACCGTCAGCATCTTTGGCGAGACGAATGGCTTCATCTAAACCACGGTTGGCATGTTCCGACGCATCCAAGGCGACTAACAGTCGCTTCAGGGACACAGGCGCGGTATTTTTAATTCCTGCGCCACCCTCGCCCGCTTCAATTTGAGATACTGCGTTTACCGACATCTTGTTCTCCAGCTTGCATATGTGTGTCTCTCGGTTCGCCCAAATCAGTGAAGAAGCCAATAGCCAAACAAGAGTGTCACAACGACGATATTGACGGCGGCACCGGCCAGTACAAAATAATCGAATGCCCCGCGGTTCGATTTTAACTGGCGCGATGCTCCGTTCATGGACTTTCTTTCAATCTTAGTAAGAGAAGTTGACGGATGCTGCAGCGCCGCCTTTAACATCGACGGTGCCTTTTTTAGTTCCAAGCGTGCCGTGCCAAACCTTGATGGTGTATTTCCCGGCAGGGACATCCTTGATTTCAAATTCACCCTTGTCATCGACCACGGCAAAATAGGGGTTTTTGGCAACGAAGACGAAAGCATGCATGAAATCATGTGCGTCACATTCAACCTTCATCGCCGTACCTTTACGAAGTTTGATCTTCTTTTCGACGACGCTACCGGCTTCCGGCTGGGAAATATTGAGGACCGTGCGGCGGGCCTTCTTAATCAATTCGTAGGTGTGAATGTTATGCAGCGTTGAGTCGGAATTGACCGCTTCCAGAACACCTTGGTTGGCCATCACCGATAAATACGGCACAAATTCGCATTTTTTCTGATTGATGGTCAGTTTTTTCAAACCGGCAGGGAAAGCTTTTCCGGCTTTGACTTTTTCCAGATAAACAACCGAGTCCAATAACGCATCACCATTGACCCGTACGAGCGGCAATTCCCGACTTCCCGTACCGCAGATTTGTGGATCCTTGGAAATCGTATAGGATTTAGTTTGCGCTTTGGCACTACCAGCGCTGACCTTACCCGCGATGGACCCGCCGCCTGATACGGTCATTTCTTTGTACTTTGCCGCCTGGGCTCCAGTTGTTGCAACGGCGAAGGCACCGGCAAAGATCAATGCATTACATAAAATCTTCATTGTTGTTCATCCTTTTGTCTGTACGCGTTCATTCCATTTTTTTAAGCCGCCAGCGCCTTATCCGATTCTGGGCGTCCCATTTCTTCCAACGCCTCAACCGCCACCTTCCAAACGCGCTTACGTTCGTTATCTTGTAGAACCGTCAGGAAGAGAGAGCGGGCAAAATCACTGCCATTGGCGTGCAGAAGCTTGGCAACGGCCCGCACATGATAGCCTTCAAATTCGAAGGCGAAATCGACCAAACGGCGAACCAATTCGGGATCTGCCCCGGGGGTCAGCGCTTGGGCAGCGGCCAGACGTACGGCGGGAACGTCATCGCTCAGGCAGGCTATGACCGCGTCATCGGCCTTTCCACATAAGGCCAACCCACGGATCGCTTCCGTACGGACGAAACTGCTGTGATCCTTAAGGCATTTCTTCAAAAGCCTATAAGCTCCCTCAGATCGTGCCTGGGCAAACGCCCGGATTACACCGAAGCGGATGTCAGCATCTGTACTGTCGATTTTAGCCAATAAGGTATCAACCACCACATCGGGGTATCGATCAAGACCTGCGCCAACCCGGCCCAGACTATCAAGGACGGTCAAAGTCAGTTCCTTATCGTGATCGCTGTACGCCTGGGCAAGGCCAGTCGCGACATCGGGGTGGGCAAAACCGCCAAGAATTCGAGCGGCAAATCGGCGTACGTCCTGATGTGGTGCAACGACAACATCGACCGACGTGATTTTCTTTTTCCTTGGACTACGATGGGTTAATTCGAGAAACTCCATATCGGTTTCCGTCAACTCGACTTTGTCGTCACCAGACATGACGGCATCGACACTTGGTGATTCGGCACCCAATAAGGCCGCCATCGTTGAGTTCGGGAAAGCATTCTCAACATCTGCCCCATCTGTATTCGCCGATGTTTGCGAAGCCTGTTCTGACAGCATGGGTTGAGCGGCGTCGACGGAGTCAACAATTTCAGCAGATTCAACGTCGGCACCAAGGTCTTCTTTGGCAACTTGATCCGCCTCCCCCGCCTCAGGTTCGGGTTCAACAACAATTTCGCCGCGAAGAGACGACAGGAGAATTTCACTGGCGGCGTTCGGCCATTGATCCACAGCCCCCGCACGCGATGAGATCGCCACCATTGCATCAAGTCGAATTTGACGATGGTCGTCCGAAAGCACGGCTTTAAGCGCTTCCAGTGACGGATCTGTATCCAGGGTTGCCAGCGCCTTGATCACGCCCAGCCGAACATCCAGAGGAGTCAAAGGGGCGTTGAGCTTTTCCAACACCTCACCTTCAAATTCTTCCGGGGCCACCGCGATCAGAACTTGTGCCGCCAGGGCGGCCGGTTCGGTCGCCGTATGCTCTAAAATTTCGAGCAGCCGGCCTTTTAAGGCCATGTCCTCAACAATGGTTGGATTGATTTGTAATTTTCGCAAGACCGCTGACTGGACAGACAGGTCCTGCTCAAAAAGCAACGCCGACAATCGGGAAGGATGGTATTGTCCGCAAACCGATATAAATTCAGCGCGGACCTCGGCGACTTTATCGACCAGCAACATTTCCAGGCGCTTGTCCTGGGTATCCCGTTTTGCCAGGGCATGACCAGCCGCAACACGGACATCTGCGGCTTCGTCTTGCAGTGCTTTGCTAACGACTTTTGACGCCGTCGCACCGCCGAGGGACCCAAGGACGCTGACCGCACGGCGACGGTGGCGCACGTCTTTTGCACCCGCGTACTTAGCCAATGCCTCTACGCCAGAATCGCCCATTTTCGCCAATGCGGAAAATACGATTTCCGTAATATCCTGGGCATATTCATCATCCATCGCCTCGACAATATCAGGAACGGCCTCTTCATCGCCAAACGCGGCCAGCGCCTTGATGACCTTAACCTGAACATCGACCCAGTCGTCCCAGCCGGTTTCATAAAATTCTTCTTCGTCCCAGACAATGTCTTCGTCGCGGCCCTTAACCATACGGCGAAGCCAGGGGATCACGTCACGATCCTTCATATTGGTAAGGGCGTCGATTGCCGACAATTTCACTTCCGGGCACGGATCACCCAATAGATTTTCCATCAATTGTTTTTTTGCCCGAGGGTCGTTGAGCTCAGTCAGCGCCGCCGCCGCGTCGGTGCGCACATCGCCATCTTCGTCAAGAAGGGCGGCAACAAGCTCCGGGACGGCTTCGTGATACCCCATATGACCAAGGGCTTGGGCTGCAATCGTCCGGTGGATATCAAGGCCGCCACTCAACAAATCGCACAAAGTTTGACAGACCGGATCTTTGTTGTCGGAGATGTTCATTTTCAGCACCATGTCAATATTGGCAAAGTTGCCTTTGCGGATTGTGAAATTACAATGTTTGAATCTGAGAAATCATTGACTTAGATCAAAAATTTGACCTCAAAAGACGACGGCTGGAGACTCATCTTCCCCAGCCGTCCCATTTTGATCACCTATATAATGTCGCGCGGAGCGAACGACATTGAGCGGAAGGTGTGCTTGTAAGGCGAGACCCCGACCTTGCGGACATTCGCCACACCCATCTTGTAGTTATAGTTGCCGCTAATCCAGTCGACAACACGACCCTCTAGAGCGTTCGCGGGCTGCTGCGTATGCAGGAAGTCCATATAGAGAACACCTTTTTTCAAGTGACGCGCCAAGATCGCGACACCCGTAACGGCGGCTTTGGAGAAAATGACATTGCCACTTTTCATCTGACCGCTGAAGGAGTAGTCGCTTCCTTCGACACCGAGGATCGTTTCCTTGAGGCTGGGAACACGGTCGGAATAGACCATAACCATATCCCCGTTCTCAATGCCCCGAGCCTTGGCATCTTCTGGATTGATCTCAACAAAATTCTCCGGCCAGCGCTGGACGATATAGGGACGACGACGATCGTCAAACCCAGACTGCCAGCGTTCGTTGGCCCGCCCAGAGGTACACCATAGTTCATCGCCTTTGGGTTTCATCCACTCCCAATAGTCAGAAAACAGATTCCAAGGTGATTTCTGGATGTTGCACTTACCTGTTTGACTGTTGAAATGCGTCAATTTTTTGTTGAACACATTTCCCCCAGCAGGCCCATTGAGGTCGAGTACCCGGGTGGTATCGTGCAGGCGCTTGGTGCCGACAAGTTTACCATCATCAGTCATGACGACCGGGCCCTGGATTCCGTCGGTGCCGAACTCATTGAGCTTCTCATGCAGGGTTTTGCCTTCACGATGGGCGGCAACCGTGATCATGTTGAAGTCCTTGCGACTACCCCGTGAGAAGCGTGACGATTCTTCAGCGACTTCGTTGGAATTTTTCCAATCAAACCCGTCATATCCCATACGCTTAGCCAATTGGGCGATAATCCACCAATCGGGTTTTGCTTCTCCAGGAGGGTCATAGAACTTGTTATACAGACGCAAGCGGCGTTCACCATTAGCCCGCATAAACGATTCTTCACCCCAAGTTGCCGCCGGGAAGATGATATCGGCAAATTGCGCACCGATCGGGTCGACCAGGTAAATGTCCTGGTTGATCACCACCATGCCACCGGAATCCGCCCGTTTTTTCAAGGACTCAATGATTTCCTTCTTATCATACGAACGAATTTGGTGAGGGTTGGCCCGTGTCAGTTCATTGAACCGTTCGGAAAGCTGCTGTGAACCGCACATCGATTGAATCCACGTGGTGCCGATCACATGGGCAAATCGGGTGTGGCCGGACATGGTATAGGTATCCGTATCCAATGCGCGACGACGACGGCCTGGAAGTTTCATCGGAGACTTATTCCGTGGGTACTTTCCACCACTTTGCCCCCCACGTTGGTGTCCACCAGCCCGACCAATGACTTGCGCCGGACGGCCACCGCATCCGCAGACAATTCCGAGCGCCGAAATTGCCTGTGTGTTTCCAGTGTTATTGGACCAGTAGAAGCCCTTTTCGATCATGATCGAGGTTTTCGGCCGTTTACCATTGACCGGTTTGGCTATGTACTCAGCCGCCAAACGGATCTTCTTGGCATCGACGCCAGACACTTCAGCCGCATGCTCAAGCTTAAATTCATCTTGGGCGAGCAGCCATTTTTTCCAATCATCAAAACCCTTGGTCTGGAATTTTCCCCACGTCGTCCGCCATTGCCACGGCGTGTTCCGCGTGCCCTGGCCAAACCCTGAACTCGAACCCCATTTGTCATTGACCCATTTTTTGATCCACTCTTTATCCTGCCAGCCGTTCTCGACGATGATCCGCGCCATGGCATTGACCACAAGTAGATCGGTACCCGGTGTGACATCGAGCCAAATGCCGCCATTTTTTTCGGCATAGGCGACACCGGCAGTACGACGAGGCACCATCATGACGCACTTTTGACCGTTTTGAATGCCCTTCATGATCCACTGGGTCCAGAGGATCGTTTTGGTTTCATAAGGATCAGTACCGCAAATCAACAGGGTTTCAGCGTTCTTCCAATCTTCGTAGGAAGGACCGAAGTTATCAAAACCAGCGTCCCGGAAGCCCGGCGTCGATGAAACATCTGACGGCGTATCGTGGAACGTGAAGTTTGCCGTATTGATATGGCGCAAAGCGTACTTGGTGATGGCATAGGTGTTTTCGATGTACTGGTAGGAGAACGTCTTAACACCATAAGCATTGCTGCCATGGGTCTTGATAACGTGCTTGCCAACTTCCGCAGCAACTTCAAGCGCAAAGTCCCACGGCACCGGCTGCAAGATACCAAATATTCGCATCATTGGTGAACGCAGACGGTCACGCGTCGGTGTTTGTGGGTTATAGCATTTCTGAGCGATACAGCCACCACGGAGACTGGAGTCACCATCGGTATTAACGTTATGGGTGTCCTTGTCGGGAATAATCACGACATGATTTGGCACGCCTTTGTGCAGCACAACGTTGTGCTGGTTCGGCGCAACCCAAGGGCCGAGCGGATCAACCGGAAAGTCCGCATTGAAGGCGTTGTCCTTGGCAAGCGGGCCGCCGGATGGGTCGTTTACCGGCCAACGGTAAACCTTGTACCCGCAGGCAACGATGCAATAATCGCAAGCCGTCGAGATAATGTCCGCCCCCTTTGGCGGTAGGGGTATGTTCGTATCGGGGATATAATATGGTGTAGCCACGAGAAGTCCTCCTTATCCCTGTAAGTTGTCGTAGCGGCCGTAGATCAGCCCAAAGACGCCGACGGCGTAAATTTTGTCGCCATCGAGTTCGAGCAATATCTGCGGAAGGCTTTGGTAGGCTTGGCCCGAAATCAAAATTCCGTGCCGCGTCAAGTCATAGGTACTGAGGTGTAACGGGCAGGCACCCAATGACTTGGTTTCGCCTTTATAGGTACCAGAAAGATCCCCTCCCTGGTGAGTACAGGCATAGTTGAACGCGACAACATCGCGATCCGGCCCGACCCCGCCACCGGCGGCAACACCAAGTTTGACAACCATATTTTCCGAATACGACCCCTCATCCGGATACTGAAAATCCAGAGGCTTATCCTGTGTGAGCTTACTCAGATGACCAATCAGCTTTCGCGGATACGTGGCAACGACGCCCGGCACCTGCTTCGCCAGAGGGGTACCCTGGTTAAGCGTAACGACAATACTGGCTGTCGCGACGGCGGCACTGGAGTTGAGCAAGAAGCGGCGGCGTGACATCAGACACTTATGCGAGCTCCCTGATTTTTCCGGCACGTCAGTGCCGGGACTGGATTGGGGTTGAGTCATGTTTTCCATAATCTCGTCTCCCTTAATTAGCGTTGGCGACGTCAGGTAACGGCGCATATGGGGGAAGTTTCGGCTTTTCCATTAAAATTTCGGGACCACTGAAAGCTTCAAGGAAGGCGACCAAATCCGCGACTTCTTTATCGCTCAACCCGAGCGGTTTCAGAATTTTGGTTTTGGTTTTGCCCATGGTGCCGTCGGTGAAATCATTAGACCCACCACCAGCGTTGTAGAACTGCACGACTTCTTCGAAATCCCAGAACGCACCATTGTGCATGTAAGGCGCGGTATATTTGGAATACCGAAGTGGTGGCGTGCGGAACTTGCCCATATCGCGGTTTTGTTTTGTCCGATAATAGAGGCCAGCATCGTCTTTGATTTTACGATACATTTCTTGCGTAACACCTTTGGCGTATTGCTCGTAACGGAACGAAATTTGCGCCAAGCCATCTTCAGTCCACCGCTCTGCGGCAGGAACCCCCAGATTGTAATATTTCTGGTCGGTGGCAAGAGCGCCGTTATGACACTCGACGCAATTGGCCTTGCCGTTGAACAGCTTCATGCCGCGAATTTGCGACTTACTCAGGGCTTTTTTGTCACCGCCGAGATACTTATCAACCGGCGTATCGTTCTGAATCAGCGTCCGCTCAAATGCAGCAACGGCCCGCCAAGCATTACCGATTTTCGGCCACGTATCACCAAACACTTCTTTAAATGCCGCGCGGTACTGAGGAATGAACGCCAAACGGGCCTCCATTACGTCAGACTCTCCGTTACCGGCAACAGCGCCGGTCGCAGCACCCTTAGCCTGAGACTCGAGGGACTTGGCAGCCCCAGCCCAAAACAATTTGCCAAGGTAAGCAGAGTTGATGATTGTTTGGCTGTTACGCCAGTGAACTGTGCCGGGGTATCCCCGCGACAGGGCGTCACCAAACGCCCATCCTTGCTCTGGTTCGTGGCATTGCACACACCCGGTTGAGGCATCACCGCCCAAGCGAGGATCGAAAAACAGTTTTTTGCCGAGTTCGATTTTCGCGGGCGTTTGAGGATTATCGGCCGGGATCATTGGCTTACCCAACGGTGCCAGCGGGGCATCCTTGTCCGGATCACCGGCGGCCGAGACGGCACCCGATGTCACAGCCAATGCGACGGCGATTGCCGAGGCGGCTATGAGAGATGACTTGAATCGCATGTTACTTTCTCCCTTGCTGGCCTAGTTGCGCGCTTTGCGCCAATTTGGGATGACCGCGTACTCGGTCGGAAATTTCTTATTCCAAACGTACGCATCACCGTTCAACTTGTCCCCGGACAGTGCCTTCAAGAAAGCAACCAAGTCAGCTTTCTCAGCATCTGTTAGGCCAAGCGGTTTAAGCATTGGATCGCGGTTGGTCGGATCGTCACCACCCCCTAAGTTGTAGAACTCAATCACGTCTTCCAGCGTCTTAATCATGCCATTGTGCATATAAGGTGCTGTGTATTTGAGCTCACGAAGGGACGGAGTCATGAAGGTCCCAATATCGGACCCGTCAGATTTATGGGTCCGCACATGGGCGCCAACATCCTGACGAATGTTCATGTAATTTTCGACGCCCATAAACATGGCAAAGGCGACGTAAGTAGTATGACGGATCGGGTCTTTCCAAATCTCTGGGTTTTCCGGAACGCCAATTTTATGAACCTTATCGTCGGTGAAACGAGGCCCGCTGTGACACTGTGCGCAGGCAGCCTTACCTTTAAACAGATCAAACCCGCGACTGGCGGATTTCGACATTTTTCCCTTGTCGAACGGAGACCCTTTCGAAATCAAGGTCTTCAGATACTCAGGAATGGCTTTACGAATTGATCCGTTCGACGGTTCGCCGTAGCCGGCGTCCTTGAACATTTTAACATAGACCGGGTCTTGCTTGGCCCGTTCCTGCATCAACCGCATATCCATGTTCATCGAATAATCTTCGGTGATCGATTCACGGGTGACGTCGTTCAGATTTGTACCCAATCGACCGTCATGGAACCAAGCGGCGCGTTTGGCCGTGTTGATCAATGTTGGCGTATTACGAAATCCAGAAGAGCCGGGATAGGCTTTTGCCAGTTCCAGTCCATCGGCAAAGCCTTTTTCCGGATTATGGCAGCTGGCGCAACTTAGCGCGGCATCTCCCGAAAGGCGGCTATCGAAAAACAACCGTTTTCCAAGCTCCGCTTTTTTGGCATCGAATTTCAAGGGCTTGACCGGGCCAAACCCCTGCTCAGCAGCGTGAGCGGCGGTAGCCACTACACCTGTAAATCCTGCGGCAAAAATGCTGATGCCAAGAGCGGCACCAACGACAGCTCTACCGTGTCGGAATGTTGTTTGTGATCTTTGATTTTTCAAGGTAACTCTCCCTGAAGGGTTATTAAAGCCACCGATACTTGACCGGCGGTGCGGGAAGTAAAACGCAAGGTTTATGCCAACATTTTAATTTCAGTGGCTTATTTTTTATCGTTTATTTTCAACAGCTTAAATCTTCTTGAGCAGACATGTCGCCGTTTCGGAACACTCTATAGAACGGCTTGTTCAATTCGAACTGAATGATTAAACGATCCGTTAATCCTTTTCCTTGATGCAGATCAATTTTAGATTTGAATTATTATAAACTACGGCGGCGGCGCTGACGCCTGACGACGACCATAAACAGTAATCCGACCAGAATTCCGCTGGCCCCACTCAACCCATAAAGCTTGGCCGTACTTTCTTCCGGCTGAAGCAGCAACCAATACCAGGTTGTGAAACTGTGGCGACTTCCTTTTTCACCGTTGACCCCATCCCAGTCAGCAAACGAAATGGGAATATAGCGGCCTTGTTCGAACTGAAGATCAGCATGATCATCAGTTTTCAACGAGCGGGTCAGGACGATACTCCATTGGCCCTGAGACCATTGCCCGTTAGCCGACAACCCACTTTCGCGCTGACGTGGTACCGGAGGTTGGTTGGGTCCGGTGGCGTCAAGAACAGCCGTCACCGCCGGTGACTTAGGCTCGCCCCCAGGGGCCTTCCAATACCACATGTTAACAGGGTGCTTGCGATCACCGTGACGAAACCACGGCTTTTCGCTGGTTTTGGGAATCGATGTCGGAAACTGTATAGCAATGGCATCCGACGTCGGTGCCACATCAGCCAGTCGGTATTGAAGTTCCTGCTTGCCTCCGGGAACTGATTTGGTTCGATCATCAACATCCAGACGAATGGCGATGTCGGTATCGTTGAACAAAGCCCGCACCGTTACCGCATCGTTCAATGAGAAATACAACCTTGGCTCTTTGATGATGTTGGGGACAAAGGGGAACCTTATTGCCGGAGCCTGATCCCACGCCGGATCATTTGATGTTTTTGGCAACGTGCCTTCGATCCGCATCCCCCTGACCACGGTTTCACCTTTGGCCAGCGCCACCGCGTTGTCGCGAAGTGTCATCACGTAATTGGCAACATCCCAGCGGTCTTTCTCCTTCATCGTCGTTGTGTGTTCCGGCATTGGCGTTCCGCGAATACCGGCACTGATGCGGTTGAATATATCTTCAGCCGTTTTTGTTGACCGCCAAGTCTCGGGGTGGGTCAGGTTGCGGGGCCAGATTCGGTGTTCCCAATCATCTTTCAATTTTTTGCCCGACGTAATGTTGCCGCGCCCTTGTTCACCGTGGCACTGCACGCAGGCTTTGACGAACACCTTTTCACCACGGGCAATCGATTCCGGGGAGCTGACAACGACAGCCGCCTTCTCAATTGGCCTGGAGGTGATTTCCTCCTCGTCCCATTCACCGAATTGTTTAATCTTTTTGATCAGACCATCGACCTCGGCGACGCTGAGAAGCGATTTCCAGCCGGGCATGGATGTTCCCGGCAGGCCATTCATGATCGTCTTGCGTAGATCACCGTCTGTCGGAAACTCGTCATCGGCGTGGGTGGTTTTGTATTTGAAAACACCGAGGGTGAAATCTCGGGGCAACGGATACAAAAATTCTGCCGCCGGGCCTTGTCCATCCCCTTCTTCACCATGACAATGCGCGCAACGGCGTGTGTAAATTTTTGTCACCGCTGCGTCGTCAAGGGCTTGCCCTTTGGTATCGATGTTTTTTGGTGCCGTCGTTTCGGTTTTTTCGCCATCTGTACTGGAGGCTAATTCCCAGGTCCTAGGCACATGCCCAGTATAGTCATAAAGGAACAGGATGATTTTCCAGACATCCTCTTCCTTTAGCATCTCATGCCAGACCGGCATTGCTGATGCCCAGGGTGCACCTTCGCGGGGTAGGCCAGGGGCGCCGGTGGTAATCCGCCAGAACAGATAGGATTCTTGTAGCTGGGCGATCGTACCGACGTCCTGGAAATTTGCCGGGCGCGGGTTAAAGCCCTGGGCAAAATGGCCTTTGCCATCCAATAGGTCGCCGTGGCAAAAAATACAGTTCTTGTAATATTTCTGCCCGCCTTCGTTAACCAGTTTCTTAAAGGCATCACTGCCCTTCGCCGCTTGCTTACGAAGCGGGTTTTCCAGTTTCAACAAATTGAATGTTTTGCCATAAACTTTGATGTTGGAAGGCGGTGCCGGATGGACGGTCCGCAATTCGATTGGCGCATCCGTGCTTGGCTTAATCATGGTGTAGGTAAAACCGCCAACACCAATGACAATGACGACAAGCGCAATACCACGAAGAATAGCCAGCTTCGGATCACCCAAAAGTTCCAAAACCGGTTCGACCGTGCGGGCCCAGTTGCTGTCGCTGAAAGAGGTCACCAAAAATACGCCGACGACACAGATCAACATATACTGAATGAGGAGAGATTTCGGTAACGGCGGTTGCACCAAATGGCCGAAAATTATGTAAATCACACAGATGGCGAGAATTGATAATACCAGAGGGTGGGAGAAGAACCGCTTCATTGGGCGACCTCCGGTTCGGCAAGGGTACTCAGATAATCGACAATCAATTGAAGTTCGCTAACTCTCAGCTGTTCTTTGTAGTCAGGCGGCATGGTGTCGGGTTCAAAACCTTCGGCGATTTTGGCGTTGGGTGTAAGTATTGAAGTTTGGATTTCCGCGACGCTCATGCGCTTTCCGATTCCAGCAAGTTGCGGTCCGACATCGCCTCCGGACCCGAGAAGATCATGACAGGCCACACAATTAAATTTCTCGAGTGCGGCTTCAGCGGTTTCCGCCGGGCCGTCTTCTTCGGTAACATCTGGGCTGCTCGCGGCACTATCGCCGCCGCCCGACGGAAGCGGCACCGTCACTTCAAATCCGCCTTTGTCTTGAAGGAAAGCGACCACAGCATTTGATTCCGCTTCAGAAAGCGAGATTGGTGGCCCGCTGATAACCGGCATCGGGCTAACCGTGTCACTGCTCCCTTTCTTGCCAAACCCGGCGACGACATAAGCCGACGGGCTGATCATTGATTCGTGGATGTAGGCTTCGATGGCCTTGGCACCGTCCAGACCTTTGGCTGCACCGTCGTATCTGCTGTCCTTCAGACGATCGGCGAAGACGGTATTCAAATCCATCGCCAGCAAGTTAGGGGCCCGACCCAGATCATTGTGACAAAGCGTGCAGGTTCCTTTGCCCTTGAATAATTTTTCTCCCCAGGCGATTTGCCCGGCCTGATCCAGGTCTCCGGCCACCGGCGGTTCTTCTTCAGCAGGAGGGTTGGATTGAACTTGAGGTAAAATGTTGGCGAATAAGGTGTAGACCAATAAGATTGACGTACTGAACACGAGAACACGTAATAATGTCATTACGCGTCCTCCAGCTTGGCGTCGCTAAGCGGCTCAATTTGTTTTGTTGCCCCCAATTGACTGAGCCAGAAGATGAATAAAATAAGCGCCATAAAGGCCAGCGTGATCACCGTGATGACGTTGCCTGCTTGACCAATGGTCGGGATGAAGGCTTCTGGCGAGTTATCCTTCATGATGGTGTAAACATGCCAGTGGGTGCGCAAACTGGAACGGATGTAACCCATCAAGGCCATCAGCCAGGTAAAGGCCACGGGCAGAACGAACAAGGCGTACTGGGACCGGGTCGACATCCGCCCCCAAAATATCTTGGTTTTTGTCGCCCCCCGAAACATGAAATAGTCAATCACACCGCAAAAAATGATGATTGATAAGGTTGTGACGACTTGGGGAACTGAGGCGCCGACCTTGTAGACAGTAGGGGTCAGATAACCGTAAATACCGGCGCCAATAATGTTCAGGCAGCCAACGGTATAAAGCGCTATGACAAGGGCATTGCCTTTATCCGCCCATGCCACTGTGGCGACCCGACTGGACCGGAAAAACATTTGAAAAGACATGAAGGTAAAGACCAGCATCAGGTTTACCGCGATATTTTTCGCCGGCATGATTCCAAGCGGCCCAAGAATTTTATGATGCGTTCCCCCCAACGCCTGGATTTCCTGCGGCGTCAAGATCAACGAATGTGGTGTCACCCAAACCAAAAATCCGCCGATAATAACAATGGCGATGTATTTGACATAAGGCGCATATAACTGGCCCCGATCGCTCCGACCCAGTCCGCACCATAGATAATAATTCGCACCTAAAAGAATCGTACCGATCAATACGGCCTGAATAATAAACAACCACGCGAGAATTCCGCCCATCGCGGTAATGCCCATTTGCTGGGAGTAGGCGTAAATTTCGGCCATCAACCAATACCCGGCAAAGGGCAGCGGCAAAAAGCCGATGATCGCGATAACATTTGAGGTGTATCCCATCCAGTCATAATGGGCCCGCAGTTCGTCGGTTTTTACACTGAGAAAACGATACGCTGCGTAGGCACCGACAATCGCCCCGCCATAGGCGATGTTGGCCAGGAAGCGGTGTAGGTTCAACGGATTCCATAACGGGTTTCGGGTTGCTTCCCAAACCGTTCCTGTAATCGCTCCGGTTGGGTCAACCCCGGCCGGCGACATCATAAAACTGGCCCAGGCGTTGGCGACAAACATTAAAGTCAAACCAACCGTATTCAAAATCAGGCCAATAGACATATGGGCCCACTTTCGATTGCCGTACCGCAAGGCCTGCCACGAATAGAAGTAGATATACAGACACACGGATTCACCCAGGAACAGTATGGCATAAATCAAGGTTTGCCCCCTGAATACCTTAAGCAAGTAACCCATCAATGTGGGGTAAAGAAGAAAGACGGCTATGGCCAAGCCGCCACCGACAAGCGCCGTAAACGAATAGGCGGCCATGGAAATTTTCATAAATTCATAGGCCATGGCGTCGTAGCGCTGGTCCTTACTAACCGCACCCGTAAATTCAATGCACAGGACAAAGAACGGCACGGCGAGCACGAAGGCCGCGAGGAACAGGTGCATTTGCGCGAGCCCCCAAACCAAAGTTCGGCTGCTTATCCCGCCAACAGTCAAATAATCTGCCCGCGTCGGTTTCGGTGCGGGCAGAAGGTCACCACCACCGGCTTGCACTGCGTCAGCCGCCATCACCAAATCAGGCAGCAGGAAAATCAATCCGGCAATCAAGCCCACGAGCAATACTTTAAATTTGAACGCCATCATTTCGGCATCAAGGTCCATGCGACTGGCAGCCCCTGACCCTCCATGATTGCGTGATCGATGGTGTAAAAATATGCGGCCCAGAACAAGAGCGCCGCAGAAAATACCGCAACCTGAGAAATCTTTAGCACGTTAACACCATCCTCCTTAATGAACTGACGGGACGCCATGGTCATATATCAGTAGCCACCAGAAAAAGATCAACACTGCGCTGAACGTCAACCAAAACAGGATTGGTCCCCACTTTACTTCTACTGATTTTTCCGCCATTTCCACTACCACCCTCTAAATTTTACGACTGAACGACGACCCGTCGCCGCACCACCTATCAATTTGATCGGTGCAGGCCTTCGCCTATCTGAGCAAATCCCGTGCCAAACCACACCGAAATGCGATGCGTAATAATTCATTATTTTCAATGCCGTATTATATTTCTAATTACGCTTAGAAAATTCATTACGGGAAAATTGATTGTTTCGTTAAATTGCGATGTATCGATTTCATGAAACAATCACTTGCTCGTCGGCGCGGCCATCACTATTGCCAGTCAGACCATATTCGACGATACGGCGGTCAAGACGGGGGCGGCTGATCCCTAATATTTCGCAGGCCCTTCCCTTGTGCCAACCAGTACTATTGAGCACCTGAATAATATGATCGCGCTCTATCAATTTCAGAGATTTGATCTCAGGGTCGGTGGACACATCTTGTCCACTGTCCTCAACGCCGCCGATTTCGAGACCGGATGGCTTCGCGCCTTTACAACCCCTGATTTCAGGCGGCAGATTTCCCATGGTCAGGGTGCCGCCCTGAGCCGTGACCACGGCCTTGAGCAACATATTTTCCAATTGACGAACGTTACCCGGCCAATCGTATCGTGCGAGCGCGTCTAAAACGTCGTTGGGAACGCGGCGAATTTCCTGGCGCACTTCGGCCTTTATCTTCTTTAGTAAGTGCTCGACCAAAACCGGTACATCTTCGCGGCGATCACGAAGTGCGGGCAGCCGGATGCTAAAGACATTTAAGCGATAGTATAAGTCTTCACGAAATTCACCCAGCTTCACCTTGGCCTCCAAGTCGACATTGGTCGCCGTGACAAATCGGGCCTTGCTAATTTTGGTCTGCGCCCCGCCGACCGGCGAGTATTCACGTTCTTCGAGAAGCCTAAGCAACTTTCCTTGTAGACGAGGGGGGAGCTCGCCGATCTCATCAAGGAACAATGTCCCCTCTCCGGCCAGTTCAACTTTCCCTTTGTGGAGATTGACGGCCCCGGTAAAGGCGCCTTTTTCATGGCCAAACATTTCACTTTCGAGCAATGTTTCGACCAGCGCGGCACAATTGACAGCGACGAAGGGTTTGTCAGCGTTATCACTGGCCTTATGAATAGCACGGGCGACCAGCTCCTTGCCGGTACCGGACTCGCCGCCAATCAAAATGGTTACACGGCTTTGCGCGACCAGACCAATGGCTTTAAAAACTTCTTTCATCACGCGGCTGCGACCGATAATCGTGCCCGTCGCATCTTGAGAATCAAGGACCAACGCGTCTTTTTCATGATGCCGTGCACTGGCGAGGGCCTGCTCAACCGCAAGATCAAGTTCTTCAATATCAATCGGTTTATGAATGTAATCTGCAGCACCGCCTTTCATGGCGGCAACGGTCGAGTCCATATCCTGGAACGCCGTAATCATAATGACGGGGATGTCTGGGAATTTTGCTCTGACCCGTTTTAAAAAAGACAGGCCGTCTTCATCGGGCATACATATATCACTGATGATCACATCCGGCGGCTGACGTGTGACGGCTAAATAGGCGTCAGCGGCATTTGATGCTGTCTCCGCTTCGTGACCAAGGCTGCTGAAATAAAGTTTCAGCGTGCGACTACTGTTGTCATCATCATCGACTATTAATATTCGTACCATGTCTTAAGGCCCATTTGGATTGGCCTGCAAGGTAACCTTCATTGTCGTACCGTTTCTTTGATCTGAATCAATCTCTATCGTTCCGCCGTGCTGTTCGATTATCCGTTTAACAATCGCCAAACCAAGGCCAGTACCTTTGGCCCGCGTTGTAAAGAACGGCTCAAACACATCACCAAGAATTTCTTGCGGGATACCTTTGCCTGTATCTGAAACCGATATCTGAACCGCAGGAGAATCACCGCCGATAACCATACGGCATTCGATTTTCAGATGTCCACCCGACGACATTGCCTGAATTGCATTGCCGACAAGGTTTCTCAACACCGCCAATATTTTGGCACGGTCACAATAAACCTTGGGCAATTCTGTTGTTGGTTCAAACGTAAAAGTGATACCGGACGCACTCATCCGATAGGATTCGGCGATAAGAGCTTCATTGATAATGGGCGGCAGGTCAAACCAATCACTATTCAGTCTATCGGGACGGGCATAACTCAGCATGTCGCGCAGGATGGCTTCCATGTAAGACACTTGGTCGCGGGCCATATCCCAATGTTCGTGCATATCAGACGTCGAGCCGTCTTGTTGGCGGCGCGATAATATCTGCAAGTTCATTTTTACTGTCGATAATGCATTGCGCAGATCGTGGGCGACCATACTTGCCATACGCCCCATTGCGGTCAGGCCCTGTGTATCCCTAATTTCACGGGTCCGCTCAAAAACTTCACGCTCTAGTTTGTCCTGATATTCGTGCGCCAAGGTAATATCACGATGCACACCAAGAAGCGCAATCGTTCGACCATCGTCATCTGTTACCGGGCTAATTGTCAGATCGACTTGATAATTTTTCCCGTCCTTATGCTTGTTGGATAACTCTCCGCGCCATGAATTGCCGTCCTTGATCGCTCGCCACATATCTTCATAGATTTCATCCGGTGTCTCTTCTGAACGCAAAATTGCAGGCGATTTGCCGATGACCTCTTCGCTGGAGTACCCTGTTACCCGTTGAAAGGCCGTGTTGGCATAATAAATTTCTCCCTTAAGGTTGGTCATGATGATTGCGTCGGCTGCGGCTTCAACACCTTGCGCAAACGTTCGCATTTCATTTTCCGACGACGTTATGCGGTGCATCATCCGGTTAAATTCTTCGGCCAATTGACCGATTTCATCGGTGCTGGTTGCTTTCACCGGGTGGTCCCGTTCACCTTTGGCAAATCGCAGGACTCCGTCCTGAAGGTCCTTCAAGGGTCTAGCGATATGCCAGGCAATTACGGCGGCACCGATAATCGAAAACAGAATTCCAATAACACCGGCGACGACAAACGATTTAAGTGATTTTTGCAACCCAGCATAACTTTCGCCGGGTGCTTGGGTAATAACCACCGCCCATGGCGGCAGGCCAAACGGAACGCGGTGGGCATTGATGCCGCTCAACGGGGCAACGCAAAGCAACCTGTCCCATGAGGACCATTTATCGCCTTCTGTGAGGGCCATCCAATGGGCCGGCCGTTTTCGACCAACTGAGAATATTTGGTTTTCTTGTTTTGGTTTTTGGCTCATCGCCGTGACTAAAAACGGTCGCAGGTTTTTAAGCAGCGGGGCACCGGCGTAATCAACCAAGAACACTTCACCGCTTTGGCCGAAACGGTTGCTCTCTACCTTGGTTGCAAGGACACCAAGATCAAAGGTCGCGACCACATATCCGACGATGTCGACACCCCCCCATACAGGAGTCGTCAAAACCAATTGCTGACGCCCGTTTACCCACTCGGTTTCCGCCAACATGAAGTGATTTTTTTGTTTTAAGGCGACACGGTACCAGCGCGCTTTCAGCGCCGTCCCCTCAGGCGGGAACGAACTGGTGGCAATCAAAACCGCATGAGTGTCGTAAACCGATAGACGAACAACTTTGTCACTGTTGAGGCCCGCCAAGACGTTAAGACGCCGGGACAACCCAATATGTAAAAATTTGGCAAGTGACTGGCTCGGAAAACGTTCCTGCCATTCGCGCGCGCGCGTACTTTGCCACTGGGAAACCCAGTATTCGTCCCGATTATGGTAAACCTCACCCACCTCGATCAGGACTTCGGTGGTTAGAACGTCCGTTGCAATGTTGGCAACATGGTTGGCTTCCCGTCCGAAATCATTTTCAAACTGGTCAACCACCCGACTGGCAATCTGGCAATAGGTTTGACCGAGGGTCCGTTGAATGGAAGATAGGCCCGCATTGTAGAAAATTATCACGCCAGCAACAACGGCGGCACCAGTACCAAAGGCCGTCCACAACACCAAACGCCCGCGCAGTCCAAATGAGGGCAATTTGTCGCGAAGTTTGGTCAAAAGCGTTAAGGACAGCTGTCTAAAATCCGTTGCCGTAGTCGATGGAGGTAGGACTGTAACGGCTCCGCCTCTCGCCTGGGTATGATATAAATCAATTTTGCGGCGATCACATAGGGTTTGCGTGCCGCGTTGCCAACCGGATTTTTTTCATCCAGTATTTTCCCAACCAACCGCACATGGCCGTCTGGATTATCGCAATATCGAGGAAGGGACACGTCTTCGGCGTGGTGCTCCGCACGGTTAAACGCAAACAACAGAAGCCCACTGAAAACAATAAACACGCCTGCAATTCTGATCATTTTTAGCCAAATGCCTCCATATCCCCCGGATTTCGTTAGTTCCTTGCATATGAAATCGTGCCCAACCTTTCAATCTATCTCCGTAATTTTCTTCACTGGCGGCAAGTCATTTTTTTGACAATGTGAAAATAATTTTTCCTATTGCAAATTTGATAGCAGTCGATGTACCCTCGCTCGGTAAGAATTCACCATGGGCGGCGGCATCACTGGTCTCTCACGATGGGTTTTATGGCAAATTGAAGATTGGTAACGGGTCAAAATGGCAACACCGATTGCGATTGAGACGAGGCCAACCCCGTCAAGTTTGAACGGAGACGGGAATCCCGCGCGCCGGAAAATTCAGTCCGTTGAACGGGCTCTGTCCCTATTGGAATTACTGGCCGAAGCGACCGACGGGATCCGTTTAAACGATATCGCCAATACGCTCGGTCTCAACGTCAGTACCTGCCACCACCTGCTGAGCACTTTGATGGATCGCGGTTATATCGCCCAATCCGGCAAAGGCCGCGTCTATTTTCTCGGCAATAAGGTCTTGGAATTAAGCAAATCGCGCATTCGTCAATTCGATTTGGCTGATGTGGCGATGCCGGATTTGCGCAAACTCAACAAACTGACCGGAGAAACAGTTCACCTTGCGGTGCTTCAAGGTGATGAACTCGTGACCATTGCCGTCCTTGATTCGCATCACGCCGTGCGCGTGGCCTCCGGCCCCAGCGGCAAAGCGGATGCCGTCCACGCCACGGCGACGGGCAAGGCCATTCTCGCTTGGTTACCAGAACCCGAGGCGGATCGGATCATCGCGGGCACAGGCATGACCCGGTTCACCGACAAAACCCTGACCGAGCGTAAGGATTTGATGGCAGACTTCCGCCTCGTCCGTCGCAACGGCTTTGCCGTTGACCGCGAAGAATTTCAGCCGGGTGTCATCTGCGTTGGTGCCGCGATCCGCGATCATGCCGGCGCCGTAATTGGATCTTTCAGTTGTTCGCTGCCGACCATGCGGGCGAACAAGACGTACTTGCGCTCTATTGAAGCCAATGTGAAGGCTGTGGCGCTGGCCATTTCTGACAAGTTAGGCGGCGACGCCGCCCCGGACACCAACGATACATTTCTCTACGGAACAGATTGACCTCAAGACGAAGGAAACCATCAACATGGCTATGCCCGATACCGTTAAGACCAGCGCAAATTACCCCATCCCCGACACTCACAAGGCGTGGGTACTTGGTGATCCTGGTGAGCTGAGCCTGACAGAGAAACCGGTGCCGGTTCCCGGCAGGGCGGAAGTTCTTGTCCGTATTGACGCCATCGCCATATGCGGCACCGACCTGGAAATCATACACAAGGGCCCACCAGCCCAGATCGAAGGTGGTCTGCCTTTCAATAAAAATTTCACTCCGGGCCATGAATATATGGGCACTGTCGTCGCACTCGGCCCCGGCGTTGATGAATATCAGATCGGCAACCGGGTAACCGTTGAAATTCATGCAGGGTGTGGTCAGTGCAAACGCTGCCGTGACGGCATGTATACGTCATGTCACAACTATGGGAAAAACTACGGCGACGTTGACAAAGGCCACCGGGCAAACGGGTTCTCGACTGACGGAGGATTCTGCGAATATGCGGTAAACAGTGTCAATACTCTGGTTCATGTCAGCGATGCCATGAGTGACGAAGAAGCAACGCTGGTGGTCACCGCAGGCACATCAATGTACGGCCTGACGGAACTGGGCGGATTGGTTGCTGGCGAAAGCGTTGTTATTACTGGTCCCGGCCCGATTGGCCTGCTCGGCGTTGCCGTTGCCAAGGCGTTGGGGGCACAGCCGGTGATCCTGACCGGCACCCGCGACAACCGCTTAGCGATCGGCACTAAGTTGGGCGCGGATCACGTCATTAATGTGCGCAACGAAGATGCAGTAGAAAAGGTGCGTGAACTGACCAACGGTCTTGGCGTCGATTACGTGCTGGAATGCGCCGGTGCGCCGAACGGCTTCAATGAGGCGGCGCAGATGGTCAATCGCGGCGGGAAAATTTGCCTTGCCGCGTTCCCCGGCGAAGATGTTCCCGTTGATGTCGCCCATTTGGTACGCAATAACATTTATGTCTATGGCATCCGTGGCGAAGGCAAGAGCGGCACCCATCGCGCCGCCGCGTTCATGGACCAGAAGCGCTTCGACGCAACCCTGATCCACACCCACACGTTCATGATGGACGATCTTCTGGAGGGTATCCGCTACGCCAAGGACCGGGTCGAGGATGCGATCAAGGTTGTCATCAAAAACGACTATGCTTACGAGCAGAAAACGGCAGCAGAGTAGGACACAGGAATAATGCTCACCTGCGACACCTACACGATTCCACAAACCCTGCACGAGGCCCTGATGGTATGGTCGCAGGCCCCTGAAGGCAGTCGCCTTCTGGCGGGCGCGACCGACACCCTGCCATGGGCCCGTCAGGGAAGGGCTGGAGACGTTGCCGGTGACGCACATGTTCCTTCAATCATCGATGTCTCCCGTGTCGTCGGGCTCGACGGTTACACGTTTCCAGAACCGGGCCGTATCCGTCTGGGCGCAAATGTCGTCTTTCAGCAGTTTCTCGAAGATCCGCTATTAGGTGAGCACCTACCGCACATGCCGTCATGCGCCATGTGGTTTGCTGATGATCAGATCCGTCGACAGGCAACGGTCGCGGGCAACGTCGTCAATGCTTCCCCCGCCGCCGATGGGGTTCCACCGCTGGTGGCACTCAATGCCACGGTCGAACTGGCCCGTATCCGAAGCGAAAGCATTGAACAGCGTTCCGTACCGCTCATTTCCTTCATCGAAGGACCCGGTCGCACGCAAATGATGACGGGAGAAATCCTAACCGGCATCACCTGTGAGTCGGCCAAGGGCTACGGCGGTGCCTTTGAGAAGGTAGGCCAACGCCGCTCACTGGTCATCTCGGCGGCTTGTGCTTGCTGCTGTGTCAAGCCATCGGCAGATGGCAAGGTGTTTGAAGATATCCGTCTATCCCTCGGCGGTGTCGGCCCCGTTCCCATGCGCCTCGATGATGTTGAGGCCTTCCTCCGGGGGCAACCGATTACCGCAGACATTATCACCGAAGCCGCGATGATGCCGATTGACCGGGTTGCCTCACGGACCCGGCAAGACTACAGGCGCGACGTCGTGCTCGGTTTCACTGAACGGGCAATCCGCGACGCTTTGAGATCGATTGGCATCGACGTACCCCGCCAAGAAGAACAAGGAAAAGAGGCCGCACATGTCTGACCTTACCGTCGAAATGACCGTCAATGGCCGTCAGATTAAACGCCTTTGCAAACCGCACTGGCGGCTGCTTGATTTCCTACGCGACGAACTTCACCTCACCGGCACCAAAGAAGGTTGCGGTGCGGGTGAGTGTGGGACGTGTTCGGTATTCGTCGGTGGCGCGTTAATGAAGGCCTGCTTGCTGCCCATTGCCAAGGCACAAGGTGCCGATATCCAAACCGTCGAAGGGCTCGCCGGGCCGGGTGCGATGACCATCCTCCAGCAAGCATTTCATAAGACCGGGGCCAGCCAATGCGGGTACTGTATTCCGGGCATGGTCATGGCCGCAACGTCGGCACTGCGTGAAAACCCCGACGCCGATCATGAGGAAATTAAAGAGCGGATCGGCGGCAACATTTGTCGATGCACCGGGTATCAGAAAATTGTTGAGGCGATCGAACTCGCTCGTGACGTAATGAACGAGACTCTGCCGACTTCAGCGCTGAATGAAGACCCAGACATGGAACAGTTCATCGGCAGCAATGTACGCCGGATCGACGCTCCGGGGAAAGTCACTGGCGCGCTGCGCTATGCGGGCGACATGACCATGCCCAACATGCTCCACATGCAGGTTTTACGCAGCCCCCGCGCCCATGCCCGTATTGTTTCAATTGATACCGCTAAGGCGGCGGCTTTACCAGGTGTCGATGGCGTCATTACCAGTGCCGATGTTCCCGGGATTGATGGCTTTGGCGTGTTCGTCCATGACCAACCTGTCATGGCACGCGACAAGGTCCGGTATGTGGGCGAGGCGATTGCCGCCGTCGCCGCCGAAGATTTAGAAACCGCAAAAAAAGCGATCCGCCTGATCAATGTTGTTTATGAAGACCTGCCCGCCGTGTTCGATCCGGAGGACGCCCTCAAAGACGGAACCATTGCAATTCACGACGACACCCCCAACAATCTGGTTAAACACATTCCCATCCGCAAAGGTGACGTCAGCAAAGGCTTTGCTGAAGCCGATTTAATTGTTGAGAATACCTATGAGACCCAGCAGGTGGAGCACGCCTATTTGGAACCTGAGGCGGGTCTTGCATACGTTGACGCAGACGGTGTTGTGACCGTGCATTCACCCAGTCAAAACATTAGCCATCACCGCCACATGCTGTCCGGTATCCTGGCCCTGCCGATCAATAAAGTGCGCATGATCATGAGCCCGGTCGGTGGTGGTTTTGGTGGCAAAGAAGACATGATTTATCAGGGTATGCTGGCGTTGATGACGATCAAGACCGGGCGACCGGTTCGATTGGTGTTCACTCGTGAAGAATCGATAACCACTACAGCCAAACGCCACCCCGCTCGCATCACCTATAAGATGGGCTTGAAAAAAAATGGCCGTATTGTCGCCACCGAGATCAAGGCGATTAGCGACGGCGGCGCCTACGGCATGTCGACCGAAGGGGTGATGCGCAAGATGGCGATCCTAGGCCCCGGCCCCTATGATATAGCGAATGTTAAAATCGATACCTATGGCGCCTATACCAACAATACGCCGAGTGGCGCCTTTCGCACCTTTGGGGCCATGCAGAGCCAATTCAGCACGGAATGTCACCTCGATTTATGCGCCGAACGCCTAGGCATTGACCCTTTCGAAATACGCGCCTTAAACGCCATGCGTCCAGGGTGCACAACCCATACCCAACAACCGCTGGAGCGTGCCAGTTACCTTCAGGTCCTTGAGGCTACACGTGAAGGTGCGGGCTGGGAACCAGGGGCACCAAACCGTCGCGGGGCCAGCCGCAGCGACTTAAACGGCGAAGGCAATCGCCAACCCTGCACCTTGGGGTCACGCCTACATGCCGGACAAGATCGCTCAAATAACGCCTCCAGGCGCGGGCGTGGTATGGCGGGGTCATGGTATGGCATCGCCCGAACGGCTGCTATGGACCGGGCCGGTGCCTGGGTCGAGTTGGACGACGGCGGTACCGCCAAAGTGGTCACGGGGGTTACTGAAATCGGCGAGGGCATTCTGACCGTATTGGCGCAGGTTGCTGCCGACGAGTTGGGCATCCGCCCCGAAGATATTACCATCGGAGATAACGACACGGCGCGGTCGCCGGAAGCGGCACATGCCGGTGCCACGCGCCAGACCTACATGATCGCCAACGCGGTCGCCATGGCCTGCCGAGATACCCGAGCTAAATTTGATGCGGAAATCGCCGATTATTGGGACGTTCCCGCTGAACAGATCGAAGCCGCCAACGGTCAGATCTGGGCGCGCAACAGCAACCTCAGCATGTCCATGGACGAGGCCATCCATATTTGCAAGGTCGAGCGCGGCTTCGTTCCCGTTGGCTCAGGCAATTACACCGCCCATCACACCGGACTTGATCCCGTCGACGGATCAGGAAAACCCTGGCAGGCGTACGTGTTTGGCTGTCAGGTCGCGGAAGTTGACGTCGATACCGTCACTGGTGAAGTCCAGGTTCTAGGCATCTGGGCTGCCCACGATGTTGGCCGCGCCGTCAATCCTCGAGGCGTTGAAGGTCAGATCGAAGGAGCCGTCGTCCAAGGTCTGGGGCAGGCGCTGATGGAAGATTACCAAACCGTGGACGGCCACAGTCCGACTGATAGTTTTGCCAAGTATATCCTGCCGACAGCCTTGGACGTGCCAAAGATCACGTCGATCATCGTCGAGGAACGTGACCCGCTCAGTCCGCTTGGGGCAAAGGGGATTGGCGAACCTGCCCTGGTACCGACCGTCCCGGCAATTATGAATGCTATTTATGACGCCGTCGGTGTACGCATCACCTCATTACCGGCAACGCCGGAGAAAATTCTCTCAGCGCTGCGAGAACAACAACAAATAAGAGCGCATAGCAATGCGGCGGAATAAGCGATGAAAACAGGTCATCGTTGGATCACTTAAGTTGGTAAAAAAAACATGGAGGTATCGAATATGTCAAAAATCGAAAAATTCACTCGTCGTCGTGTTGTCGCCACCGTCGTGGCGGCGTTCGCCATTGCCGGATTTGGAACAACAGCCAAGGCGGAATTCCCAGAAAAAGCCATTCAGTTCATCATTCCTTTTGGTGCTGGCGGAGGGGCTGACATCGAAGGGCGTTTACTGGCCAGCGAAATGAGCAAAGTCCTCGGCGTGCCTGTGGTCCCGGTCAACAAGCCCGGCGGTGGCGGTGCGGTAACCTACACATACGTCAAAAATGCCAAACCCGACGGCTATACAATGGCCTGGAACTCGACCTCGATCCTGACGTCCAGCAACCTTGGCAACATGCCATTTAAGCACGACGCCCTGGACCACCTCGGTCAGGTTGAGCACCAACCGATGCCGTTTGCAGTTAAAGGTAACGCACCGTGGAAAACGCTTCAGGAATTCGCCACGTACTGCAAGGCCAATCCAGGCAAAATCAAGATCGCCAATTCAGGCACCGGCAGCGCAACCCACTTGGCGTCGATTGCGATGATGAATGCAATGGGCTGCAAAGTCGTTCATTTGCCAGTTGGCACGAAACGCCGCAATGCAACGGTCTTGTCCGGCGAGGCCGAGGCGATGAACGCCCCCTTGACGGCCGCATTAAATCTAGCAAAAGCGAAAAAAATCCGCTTGTTGGCGGTCCCAAGTGCCATGCGTAATGCGGTTATCCCAGACGTTCCGACATCCAACGAAACCGGCTTCAAAGCGGAACTTGATCTGTTCCGTGGCCTATCCGTTCCAAAGGGCACACCAAAGGCGATCAAGGTCAAGTTATACGACGCAATGAACAAGGCCGCACATTCGACTGCCTTTATGGGACTGGCAAAAAAGAAAGGGTTCACGGTTGATACCCTGAGGCTAGGTGATTTCGAAGCCTTACTGGCCAAAGAGGACGCCAAGGTTGAGGCGATTATGAAAGGTGCCGGACTATATCAGTCTAAGATGAAATAAGCTGACAAGTCGGTACCGTGGTTGCGGATCTGACGAGATTAGGGTGCCGGGAGAGCATTTTGCCATGACCATGCCGATCAAAAATATCATTGCTGCGATCGTATTCGCAGTGATCGGCCTTGGTTATGGCGTGCTCACCTCGGCGCTACCTGAACGCGCCGGCATAGGTATTCCAGGCCCCGCTTTCTTTCCTCAATTGATTGCCGGATTTGTCGTATGTCTATCGTTCGCGCTACTTTATAAGGGCGTTACCGGGCTTAAGGCGCACGATCACCACTTTAGGAACACCACGCTACCGATTAAGGCCATATGCCTATTAGTCTGGTTTGCGGTGTTCATATTTTTACTTCCCTACTTGGGGTTTTTGATCACGGCTGTGCCTTTTTTCGCTGGTCTAATGGTGATGTGCCATTCCTGCCAATGGCTGAAAATTGCAATTTGCGCCATGGTTATTCCGATTTTCCTTTTTTTCCTTTTCCGTGATGGCTTTCAAATTCTTCTGCCGTACGGAACTTGGATGTGAGATGATATAATGAGCGATGTTGCTCTAGGCTTTCAACAGGCCGCACATTTTTCCAGCCTGATCGCAACAGCCGTCGGTGTGCTGCTGGGGTTAGTCGTTGGAATGATCCCCGGCATGACAATCAGCACCGGGATCATCATCGTATTACCGATGACCTTCACGCTTGATCCGAACATCTCCATTGCCTTGTTGCTGGGATTATATGTTGCAGGCATGACCGGCGGCAGCTTTTCGGCGATACTGCTAAATATACCAGGAACGCCTTCGGCCTCGGCCACAGCTATTGACGGTTTTCCCATGGCCGGGCGCGGTGAACCAGGGCGCGCCCTGGGAATCGCCATTGTTGCTAGCTTTTTTGGTGGTCTTTTCAGCTTCATCTGCCTGTATTTGATTTCCCCATTCCTGGCCAATCTAGCGCTGGATTTCCACGCCGCAGATCTGTTTGCCCTGGTCTTTTTTGGCTTAACCGTTATTTGCAGTTTTGCCGCCAAGTCGCTGGTCAAAGGATTGTTATCAGCGGCGTTCGGGCTAATGATCGTCTCCGTCGGCCAGGACCCAATAATGGGTACAGCCCGGTTTACCTTCGGCGACACCAACCTGTTGGCCGGGGTTCACTTCTTAACCGCGATGATTGGATTATTCGCCATCCCTCAATTGGTCGAAAACATCTGCACTAAGGAATCGATGGTTAAGGCTAGCGGGACCAGCGTCGCCGTGCATGGGGTGATACCGTCTTTATCCGACCTGAAGCGCATCCTGATACCAACGTCGATCGGCTCATCAATCGGCTCGTTTCTCGGCGTGCTTCCGGGAGCTGGCGGGCCGATTGCAGCATTCATCAGTTATGACTATGCAAAAAAAGCCAGTAAAACGCCTGAGTCTTTCGGCGATGGCATCCCGGAAGGGATAGCCGCGCCAGAATCTGCCAATAACGCCGTCACCGGTGGTGCGCTTATTCCGATGATGACCCTGGGTATTCCAGGTGACCCGGTAACCGCAATCTTGATTGGTGCCCTGTTGGTTCATGGACTGGCGCCGGGACCAATGCTGTTTATCGAACGGGCCGACTTCGCCTACGGCCTGATTTTTTCATTCTTCTGGGCCAACATCTTCAATTTGATAATTGCCTTAGCCGGCATTGGCACCTTGATTAAGGTTTTGGCGGCACCCAGAGCCCTGATGATGCCAACCATTGCCCTGTTGTGCGTGATTGGTAGTTACGCCCTTCGCAATTCATTCTTCGACGTCTGGGTGATGCTTGGTTTCGGATTGATTGGTCTGTGCATGCGGTGGCTCAATATGCCAGTGGTGCCGCTGCTGCTGGCTTTGGTCCTTGGCAGACCATTGGAGGAACACTTGCGAATTGCACTGACGTCATCGCAAGGCGATTTATCAGTGTTCGCGTCATCTCCCTATAGCGTATTTTTCTTAGGCCTCGCGGCGATGTCTGTCGTCTGGTCGTTAATTTTAGAACCCCGCAGGGCGAAAGCAAAACAAGCCAACCTCGCTAACGACATTCAAGCTAAATAAGGCAGATTTCATGAGACCCAATTTTTCCAGTGAAATACGAACCCGCGCAAAAGCCATCGCCCGCCACGGCGGCATTGATAAGGCCATTGCCGCAGGTGATCTTCCCCAACAGTTCGACACGACCCTGTCTGAGGGGTTGGTATTAGGCTTACTGAAACAAGGGGTGCGCAAGTATTTGGCTATTTTCGGCCACGGGTCCACGGATCTCGGGGAAATTTTACGGCTTTACGAAGAAGAGGGCGTCACCCGAACATGGAATTTTCGTAATGAAGTATCCATGGCCCATGCGGCAACCGCGTTGTCGTGGCAGTATGGAGAAGTTGTAGCCGTGGTCACCTCCATCGGGCCTGGCGGATTACAAGCCATGGCTGGATCATTGGCGGCAACCTCCAACGGCGTCGGCGTCTACCACATCTATGGTGATGAAACGACCCATGGCGAAGGTTATAACATGCAGCAAATCCCGAAGCCTCAACAGGGATTGTACGGCCAGTTAACTGCGATCATGGGCGAAAGCTACGTTATGCATACGCCGGAGGCACTTCGCGAGATGTTGCGACGTGGCACCGGACGCGTGCATCACCCGACCAAAGCGGGCCCGTTTTATATGCTGTTGCCGCTCAACACCCAACCGCAGGACCTGCATGTTAATCTTGGCGCGTTACCGGAAAAACTGACCGCGCCGCCGCTCGTCTGCGCTGATCGTTATGCCTTTGGCACCGCAGCAGACCTTATCAGCGATCATAAACGTATTGTCATGAAAGTTGGCGGTGGCGGAAGACAGCATGCCCATGCGATCCGCGATCTGGCCGAAATTGTGGGCGCAGCAGTAGTGTTGTCACCCGGCTCAACTGGCGTTCTGCCCGATGCACATCCGCAAAATATGCATGTCGGCGGCTCCAAGGGATCGATATCCGGCAACTACGCGATGGCCGAAGGGGACTTGCTGATCGTCATCGGGTCACGCGGCGTTTGCCAGGCAGACTGTTCCGGCGTTGGCTATGAAAAAGCTAAGGCTGTGATCAATATCAATGCCGATATGGATGACGTCGCCCACTACAATCAAACCCACATATTACAAGGCGATATCGGTGCGTCCATCCACGCCTTGTTGGACGCCTTGGTTGGTATCGACCTCACAGGCCGCCGGCAATGGCTCGACGCCTGCGCGGCAAAAAAGACCGAATGGGCCACTTTCAAAGCCGACCGATATGCGACTCCAGCACTGCAGGATCCAGTGTTTGGAAAACCCGTGTTAAGCCAACCGGTGGCGATCAAGGTAGTGGCTGATTTCGCCAAGTCGATCGGGGCCGTTAAAATATTTGATGCCGGGGACGTCCAAGCGAACGGGTTTCAAATTGTCGAAGACGATAAACCGGGGGAAACCTTTACGGAGTCCGGGGCATCTTACATGGGCTTTGCCGTTAGTGCTCTCGTCGCCGGAGGCATTGCTGATGACCCTGTCTACAGCATCGCATTCACTGGGGACGGATCATTCATGATGAACCCGCAGGTGCTGATCGATGCTGTCGAACACGGTGCCAAGGGCATGATTGTGATTTTTAACAATCGACGTATGGCGGCAATTTCGGGGCTACAGATGGCTCAATACGGCCAAGATTATCGGACCAATGATGGCGTTGTCGTCGATTACGGTCAACTGGCATCGGCAGTGTCCGGGGTCAAAGCTATCGACGGCAGCGGAGATGCGCCCGCGCTAGCAGACGCCCTACGCCAAGCCCAATCCTACGATGGCCTCTCGCTCGTTCACCTTTCGGTTTACGCCGGTGACGATGAACGCGGGGGTATGGGGGCATACGGATCATGGAACGTCGGCAATTGGTGTGATGATGTGCAAAACCGCTGGCATCGCCAGGATATTTAAGGAAATCCAATGTACAAAAAAAACGGACTATATATTGACGGCAAATGGCAACCCGCTTCTGATGGTCGCGTGAAAGAGGTTTTTGACCCGGCTACAGAAACTGTGATCGGCACCATCCCGGCGGCAACACCGGCCGACCTTGATGCGGCCATTGCCGCCGCCGAGCGCGGGCTGAAAATCTGGCGTACAACGAACCCATGGGAGCGTGGCGCCGCCTTACGTAAGGTCGCTGAGCTGATCCGCGAACGGGTCACAACAATCGCCAAAACCATGGCGGCCGAGACCGGCAAACCAATGGCCGAAGCATTGGCGGAGACCAACGCCGCCGCCGACCAATTTGAGTGGAATTCAGAAGAAACCAAACGCATTTACGGCCAAACCATTGAAGGTCGCACGCCAGACGTACGGATGAGCGTGCGCTATCAACCGGTTGGTGTCGTAGCCGCTTTTTCGGCCTGGAATTTCCCAGCCCTGCTACCGGCTCGTAAGATCGCCGCTGCCCTTGGTGCCGGATGTTCTATTGTTATCAAACCGGCTGGCGAAGCGCCGGGCTCGTGTATGGCTCTGATCGAAGCTTGTAACGACGCAGGAATTCCCGCAGGTGTGGTTAATTTTGTCACCGGAGAATCGTCGGTCATTGCCCCGCACCTGGTCAAGGCTGACGCCGTGCGCAAGGTCTCTCTTACCGGGTCCATTCCAGTTGGTCAGAAAATTCTACACCTCGCAGCCGATGGTGTGAAAAAAGTCACCATGGAGCTTGGCGGTCATGGACCGGTTATTGTCTTCGACGACGCCGACGCCGACGCGGCTGCACGGGTCTGTGCTGCGACCAAATTTCGCAATTGCGGACAAGTGTGTATTTCGCCGTCACGTTTTTATGTCCATGAATCGGTTTACGAAACGTTCGCAACGGCCTTTGCCGAGGTCGCCAACGGCTTGAAAGTGGGGCGTGGTCTAGATGAAGGTGTGCAAATGGGGCCGATGGCAAACCCCCGTGGTTTGGCGGTCGCAAAGGATATGATCAAGGATGCCCTTGATCGGGGGGCTGAGCTGTTGGCCGGTGGCAGTACGCCACCCGGCATGGAAAAAGGATACTTCCTAGAACCGACAGTCCTTGGTCGAGTCCCGGACGATGCCAAAATTATGGTCGAGGAGCCGTTTGCGCCAGTCGCACCGATCACCACCTTCCAAAACACTGATGAGGTCCTGGAAAGAGCGAATTCCCTTCCCTTTGGCCTTGCGGGATACCTGTTTACATCGTCGCTAAAAACCGCCCACATGGCGTCAGACGCGTTAGAATGTGGCATGGTCGGCGTCAACGAAATGCTGCTGGCAACCGCAGAAGCCCCTTTCGGTGGCATCAAGGAAAGCGGCATGGGCCGCGAAGGTGGATCGTTAGGCATAATGGATTACCTGGAACCAAAATACATCAAGATGAAGCTATAATCATGACCGACACTAATAAGCCTAAGGGGCTGGCGCGCGGCCTAACCAACTACGGTGACGCCGGTTTCGCCGTTTATCTGCGACGCTCCTTCGCCAAATCCATGGGCTATTCCGACGAAATGCTGGCCCGCCCGATTGTCGGCATCGCCTATACGCCAAGCGGCTTTAATAATTGCCACCGGCACTTCCCGGAATTATTGGAGGCTGTGAAACGCGGTGTACTTGTCGCCGGTGGCTTGCCGCTGGAGTTCCCAACCGTGTCGTTGGGAGAGGTTTTTTTGAGCCCGACCAGTTTGTTCTATCGTAATTTGATGTCGATGGACACGGAAGAGATGATTCGTGCCCAACCTATCGATTCTGTCGTCCTTATGGGGGGCTGTGATAAGACGGTTCCGGCCCAACTGATGGGGGCCGCCAGTGCTGGGAAACCTGCCATTCAATTGGTCGCAGGACCGATGATGACCAGTCGATACGGCGAAGAACGCCTGGGTGCTTGCACAGATTGCCGCCGGTTTTGGGGGAAATATCGCGCTGGGGAGGTGTCGCCTCAGGAAATCCAATCCATCGAAGGCAACTTGGCAACAACCGCCGGTACATGTGCGGTCATGGGTACGGCCAGTACCATGGCGTGCATCACCGAAGGTCTTGGCATGATGTTGCCTGGAACCGCGGCGATACCGGCCGTTCACGCTGACCGTCTGCGTGCCGCCGAGGCAACGGGAAAACGTGCGGTTGAACTGATCGGCACCGACCTGACGCCGGACAAGATTATCACCGAAGCCTCAGTTGAAAATGCCCTTCGTGTCTTATTGGCACTTGGAGGATCAACCAACGCCATCGTCCATTTGGCCGCCGTTGTTGGTCGATTGGGCCTTAAGATTTCGCTTGAACGCATGAACAAACTTAGCGATACGACCCCTGTACTGGTCAATCTAAAACCAACAGGGGCGGCCTATATGGAAGATTTTTTTGCTGCGGGCGGTATGTCGGCAGTGCTGTCCGAGCTTGCCCCGGTATTGAACCTTGAGTGCCTCACCATTACTGGTGAAACCCTTGCTCAGCGAATCGCCGCAGGACAGGGGGCATATGTGGACCGTACGGTAATTTCTGCGTTCAATGACCCGGTCGAGCCGGTGGGTGGGCTCGTCGCTCTGTTTGGTTCGTTGGCACCACGCGGCGCGATCCTCAAGCGCTCAGCCGCCGATAAAAACTTATTTGAGAAAGAAGGCCGGGCCGTCGTCTTTACATCGCTTGAAGATTTGGCGGAACGTATAGACGATCCGGACCTGGACGTCACCGCAGATGACTTCCTTGTTTTGCAGAATGCCGGCCCAAAAAGCCCATCCGGAATGCCGGAAGCCGGTTATTTACCGATCCCTTCCAAGCTGGCCCGAGCCGGGGTCAAGGATATGGTGCGTATCTCCGACGCCCGCATGAGCGGAACCGCATTTGGCACGATTGTCTTGCATGTGTCGCCTGATACCGCTTCCGGAGGCCCACTGGCGCTTGTGCAAAATGGTGATCGTATCCTGATCAGCGTTGAGAACCGGCGTATTGATCTGCTGGTTGAAGATGGCGAATTGGCAAAACGTCAAGCAGAACTCGACACCCTGCCTGTCGCCGCCTCTCCGGCGCGCGGTTATCAGAAACTTTATTACGATACCGTACTACAAGCTGACGAAGGCTGCGATTTCGATTTTTTGCAGGGAAAATAAGCACGTTCCATTATTGACCGCAGCATCTGTCATGGTGACTGACCACTGCAATACTGATCGGCAAGTCGTCAGCCGCACCCTTTTGTGTGGGGGCGCTCTCCTGAGCACCCCCACATCCTTAGACGTTCCAAAAAGGCGCCCTCACCACCAATCATCACGCCAATGATGGCGGTTTAGAAAAACCGCCCTGATCCTGTCATAGCCTTATGTGAATTCAACAAAAGGTACTGACATGAACGGTATGACCTCCGGAAACGCCATGACAGAAGTGGCATTGGCCCTGGCCATGGCATTTTTTAGTTTGATGGTTTTGACGATGGTGTCCATGGGCACGCCAAATCGTGATCCACAAGAAAAAGCCGTCTCGGCGGCGACACCCAAGATGAGGGTTGCCTTATCGGCAAAATCGACATCGAGGCCGGAAAAAGCCGCCGATGAACCAACCCTTGTGGTTTATTGGAAAGGCACATTTTACGATCAAGACCTACGCCCCCTTAATCTCGCGACACAACAATTCAAAGGCCGGGTAATCTTGGCGTTACCTCCAGACTTACCAATGGGGCTGGCTCTTGAGGCCCGTTCAAAGGTCGTATCCGAGAACCTTGTGGTTTCCACATTGAATAAAACATGGCTCACGCGACTTTCCAAGTCGCCCCCGACTGAATGATTGATCGGAGAAAAACAATGAGTTTACGCAGCGCCTCTAAATATGTCGTTCTGGCAATAATATCATTAAGTTTGCCGACGCCCACCTACGCCATGTCGGTTGGCCAAATTCGAGACTTAATCAAAGACGAAGCCAGAGGAACTTCCGTTCCGACGTCCCTCGCGTTGGCTGTCGTCAAGATCGAATCCAATTTCCGGACTGATCACGAAGGCACCGATGGGGCCAGAGGATTGATGCAGATATCACCAGCGACCGCAGAAAGTCTTGGGCTCGACCCCCAAAGCCTATGGCAAGCCAGACCTAACATTCGCGCTGGCCTGTCCATCCTTGATGGCGTTCTAAAACGAACGGATGGCCGTTGGGAAGAGGCCATTCAGATTTATGGCACGCACCGCCACCAGCCTCAATCCATTGCCAACCAAAGATATGTGACAGCGGTTCTCAAATCTGAGCGGCAATTTGCCGAACAATTGGCCGCAGTGGATTCCTTATCGGATCGCCGTCGAGACGGTCTCGCTGGTCATGATGATTGGGGTTCGAGCCCACGCAATTCCGCCAAGGTCGCTCAAGCGGGCCCTATGTCGGCAGCACCATACCGACGTCGACCTGAAGATCGAGCGCAACGGCGCGAATACGGGCCCGCTCAAGGCGTTAACGCTCCAGCCGATATCGTCGTCTATCGTGGAAACCGAGGCAACGATGTGGAAATCGTTATTTACGAAAGAGACGTTCCACCGCAAGACCGTTGGCAACCGACTGGTCGCCCAGAATACCAGGAAAGAGACTGGCGCCCACCACCACCTCGCCACCGGCATCCACGACTACAGCGCAGCCGTGATTTGCGTCTTGCACGACGCTTTGCCCGCCCCTTTGGTCCAAGGCACCATCACCAACGCCGTCCGAGGAGATAATTATGGATGATAATTCACCGGCTCTCCCCCGACGAAACGTGTTGATTGGCGGAGGCGGCATGATTGCCCTGACACTGCTGCCTCACTCACTTTTAGCGGCAACGGCCCGCTCCTCTAGACAACGGGACATGATGCGAATGATTTCCCGGGAAGCCCGAGACTTGGGGGTCTCCTCATCTCTTGCGTTGGCGATCGCACGGGCCGAGTCAAACTTCAACCCATACGCGATCAGCCATAAAGGGGCCCGTGGCCTTATGCAAATCATGCCTCGGACGGCAAGAACTGAATACGGGATCAACGCCGAACTGTTGTGGAATCCCCGCATTAATACGCGCCTTGGCCTGCATTTTTTACGGCGCTTATTGGTCCGCTACAAAGGGCGTGTTGATCTCGCCCTAAGCCATTATAATGGCGGTTCAGCCGTCGGGGTGTGGCCAAATGCCAAAGTGATCCCGGCAACACGTAAGTACGTGCGCAAGGTACAGCGGTACCGTGCCGAATACAGTCGCAACCCGGAGCACGAGGACGCAAACGTTGGATATAGGATCGCCAGAGAACAGGTTCCTCGAGGAAGGCAAGAGTTCTGAGTTGTCCGCATGCTTACAAATGGTTCAAGAGGCGACAGTTGATGATGTCGACAAATACACGGGAAAAACCTGCCGAGATCTGGCACGAACAATCGTTTGCAGATCCTATGCACCCATGGTCCGGGAACTCTGTCATCTGGTCGTCGCCGCAGTCCACAGTGGGTCTGATGATCACCGGTTTGAAGCACTATTTTTCGCCAGCGGCCCCGCACGACGGTCGAGCTTTAAAGGATTTTTTGCCGGTTTCAAAAATCGTCACGGGGCTATCGACGTCGGCGCTAATGAGGTCTGTATCCATTATGCCGACAAACCCTTCTCCATTACCTACGCCCGCATGCCCTTGCTGTCCGCACTCATGGAGTTTCTCATGACGTCGATTGGTTATGGCGTTCTGGACGACACGTTGTCCGCCTTAATGGCGAAGGACATGCCAAACCAAAAACAGGTCTCCGGTGTCGCCAACGAATTGTCAAAAAAGCTCTATACCTATCTAGGTGCTCACCTGCCACCGGCTCAAGAGCAACGAAAATCACAATCTTTTTTGCGATTTGTCACCGACAACGCCACCGACAAAGATCTGTCATCAATGGCAATAGATGACGATACGGTAATGGAATTCTGGTTGCGATTTTCCGGCGAAAACAAAGATGAACAGGGGATCGACGTTAAGACCTACCGCAGTGTTTTTCGGATGGCTGTGCATCTTGTCAGCATCCTCCGTTATGCCGAGGATAAATTTAGAATGGACGGCGCCCTTCCAATCGGCACCGATTTCGAAACCGGCGAGATTGACCCAAGCGACCTGGACGCGGCACTGGCTGACATTGAACCAGATCGATCCCCTCTTGAGGACTTGGCTGACGCGATCAGCGCTGGCATCAAAATTATCAACAAACGGGAAATGGAAACCCTTGAAGAAGTTTTTCATGGAGATGCTGCCGCGTCCTTGTTGACCGTATCAATCCTTAGGAACGCCGTGTTTGGTACCGCCCAGTCGGGACTTGTTCAGGCGCTCAGACAAAGCAAAGGGCGATCTTTGGAACAGCAGATATCTGAGGTTCCTGCAGATGATTACTGGGTCCGGTTAGACCAATATCGAAAGCTTCTCGATCACATCGAACAGATGTTGCTCGCCAGCTTTCATGTTTTGGCGTGCGCTAAGAATGCCGCAGCGGCAACCATAGCAATGGCGCTAAGGCCCGATATCGACGTGTCGAGCTTGATTGGCAAGACCGATGAACCTGACTGGGGCGACAGCAACGTCGTATCCTTGCATGCAAACACTGCGCTGACCCAGTTTTTTAGTCGATTGAGTGATGAAGATGCCAGCGACATCGGCCAATTGGCGGGCGCGGCGCGAAAAGCCTTTAACGGTGTTTCTCGACAAGGGTTCAATGACGCCGACATCAAACGCGCCGACAGTGTTGCCGGGTTCGCGGCGCTGACGAGCGCGCTCATCAGCCTGAGAGGAGCGCTCACAAAATTTCTCAATCAGCATACAGCGACCATCGACTGGGATCATCAACTGGTCATTGATACTGTCGATTTTCAATCTCAATTCACGGCCCTTTACGGAGGTCAAAATGGCTGACCCACATACTGCAACAAAACACCAATTCGTCGACGCGGCCTTGCGGGCTTTGACAACGATGGATCATTTGATGGCGGGTGCGGGCCAGGCAAAACAGAAGATCTCGCCATCTGAAATGCATGCCTATGCGGTCAACCCGTCCGTTCAAGCCTCACCAAAACTGCTGCACGCGTTGAAAAATGACCCGGACATCCAAACCGATTTTCGACGTTTGCTGGACAACACGGCACGTTATCATTTACCGCAAGTTGCTGCGGCAAGTAGCGGCGATATCACGTCGCGTGACTCGGCAGGTTGTAAGATAAGCTTTCGTCCATCTCGCGCCGACGATCACCAAATGTATGTAATCATCGAATGTATTGGCGACGTGACGTTTAGCCCGGAAATTCTATTTGTCTACACGGCGACGGGCGATACCGAACGTCAAAAATTGCCGCCCGCACATAACGGGCGAATTCAATTGTTGCTGGATCGGGAAAGCGGTATCGCCAAGGGCCTTCTCGATATCAATAGCGAAGTCTATCTGAAGTGAGTGCCATCCGCGTCATTATCGCGACGACGACCGGTCCGGTTACGGTCCAGCGCATTACCGAAGAGGACCCCGACGTCAATTCGGTTGTCTGTCTGGCGGGTAAAGCGATGGCGTTGCCCATCAGCCCTGCTTACGACGCTTTTGTTCGTGATCCAACCGGTATTGTTCAGCGTCACTTTGATCACCCGGCATTCCGCGTCGATGTCTCGGAAAAAATCGATGAAGGTTACAGTTGGCAATTGGGCCTGTTCGTCGCCCATGCCTTGCATGATGCTGATCGATTGGCAAAACCTGACGAGACTTGCCAGCGGGCTGTGATCGCGACAGGCGAAGTTGATCGCGATTTAAATGTGCTGACGGTTAACGGCAACGCGGAAAAAACCAAAACTTTGCGTTCAGAAGTCATCGGGCTTGTTGATCAGAATATAAAAGTGACGATTGCTGTTCCCCGCGAAAACGCCCCTCACTGGCAAGATGAGCTTACCGACTTAGTTGATAAATTTCCGAACGCCATCGACTTGTTAGCGGTCGCCACTGTGGAGCAGCTATTAGGCCATTTGGATGTAGCCTTGCCGCGCCGTCGGGTGGTTATGGACGCCCCTGTGCCAATCGCACCAAGGCGCCAAAAGGGGCTTTGGTTGGCTGGTGTGATAATCCTTTTTATCGGCGCCAGTTCGGTCGCGGGGGGTGTTTCCTTTCGACCGCAGTTGGCGACATTAAGCGATACACTAAGCACAGCTTTTCGCACCCTCATAAGCCGCGCTCAACCGGAAAGCTCTCAGGCATCAGCACCGAAACCGAACCCCAAACCAGAACCACTTACCCTAACGCCCAAAGTCGTGTCCACAACAACACCAAAAGAAACCATCTCGGAAATACCAAAAGAGCCGCTGAAATCGACGACGGCGATAGCGACCCGGCTGCACGAGGCAAGACCGCCGATCAAACCTGTGGCGGCTCCGAAACCAGCCAAAACACCTGAAAAGGATGTGCTGGTTGCCTCAAGAAAACCGTCGCGCACGGGAAAACCCCTTCGTATTCAAATAAACGAAGTGCGCGCGCCTGAGGGTTACCGCTGCGATCAAGCCCAGCCTAAGGAGATGAAATCTACGGTCAGATCCGATCAACGGCGCGGTACCATCCAGTTATCCGGCCCAGGACTTGACCGCTTATGCAGCATTGACATTCGGGCCGACCCAAGCGGTGACCGCACCTATCTTTTTGGCCGATATTTAAGATGGACGCAGGGGCGCGTCAACGATGCACCACCCGACAAAATCATCGATTTAGGGCCACGGGATGGCCCGGTGTCATGGTCCATAGATGTGCCTCAAAGATTACGCCATCCGGCGGCATTCCAGGTAATCATTTTAGCATCGAGCAAAAAATTCCAGGTGCCAGAAAAATTACTTCGCCAGTTGGATCGAGTCAAATCGCGGGGAGACGCGTTTAGAACGCTTCGCAATCGATTGCAGGAGATCAATGTTACACTCATCGCCAAGCAATTCCGCGTCGTCCCTGAGCGTGACAGCCGCCGCCCACCACCACGCCGTCCCTATTCACCCAACCGATAGCCACCCTCACGACCTCATTCAAATAATTAAACGCGGCATTTGGCAAAAACGGCCCTGACCCTTTCATAACCTTCTCAGTACAAACACTGAGGAAACATGAGATGAAAAGGTTAACCCGCCAAACAAGAACAGCCCGCCGGTCACTTGAATGTGCCGCCGTGGTTTTTTCAATCGCCTTGGCCGGCTGCGTCCCAGCGACGACCGGCGGGGCTGAAGGCATCGGCTTCCGTCAGGCCCGGTTTGAAGAAATATCCGCCATGCGACAATATCGCGGATGCATCGATGACGCCTATCAAGTGGCAGAAGAAGCCAGCCGCAATCAGCAGCCAGCCGGTTATCGCACCAGTGCCCAAATCATTGAAAAATGCGAAGCTGATTTAGGACCAGAAGGACAAAATTTAGCGCCAGAAGAGCGGATGCAAGCCTATGCCATCGGCATACTGAATTACATTAAAGCCGGTGACATCCAAAAGGCACAGGCCAACTTGAGCACCTTTAAAACCGCCTATTCCGGTTACGATTTATATTTGCCAAGCGGTGCGTCCTTTATCGATACCGTCGATGTTCTTACGGGTCAATCAACCGCCACACCACGCAGCAAACTGGCAATGCTTAACCTGTCTGAAGATCTGCGCGCGGAACTACAGCGTGCTCGCTTCTGGAAGCACAATTGAGCCCCCAAACAACCCGGAGATTGATTATGACCCCTCGCCTCACCCCCCTTCTGGTCGCCGCCGCCTTGTTGACAGCGCCGATCTCCTTCGTAACGGCGCAGGCAAAAACGTCCACATCCGGCCCCAGCTGGTCGCCGTCTGTAACCGACCGTTTGGTTAAACTGCCGCAATCACGCTTGAAAAAATCCCTCGATCGGGACTTTGCCCGGTCACCATTGGCCGATGCAATTGCCAACGCTGATGAGGAAATCAAACTAAAAACCCAAACCCTGGATGACTTGCGTAACGCTGCCGCTCAGGCCGAGGGGGAGTTGAAAATTGAATTGCGTCATCAGCTGTTGGCGGAAAAGAACAACTATTTGCAACTGGTCAAAAAACACCAAGACCTGCGTCGCAGTCACCTGCGTGAGCGCAAAAAAATCTATGGCCAGATTTTGGAAAAACATCTGCGGGAAAGAGGGAACGGGTCTGCGGAAAAGATTGAGTTGATCCAACGCCAAGAGAGCGCCAGAGAGCGGTTTCGTAAATCTGCGGAAACGGTTGATATGAAAATGTTCGCAAGCTTCGACGCACCTCAATCAAAATATGCCAGTGCTTACGCCTCTAATCTGTCTGCCGCAAATGCCTTGCTGGCGGCGATTAATAGCCATCCGGCCCAGAAGACCGCCAGCGACGCTGATCCAAAAAACAAAGCCGATTATCTTCGCAGGCTGGTCGCAGACGCTGATTCAGAACTGGCGTTGGTCACGCAAGAAGGAGAGATCGTTGGTTACATGGCGAAGCTGGTCGCCCTTGATGCCGCCGCCTTTTCCGAGCAGATCGCCAACGAAGACGCTCCCGACATTGAAGACCGGAGACCTTCAACGGTGACCTCAGCGCTTAACCATTTCATTCATTAGAAAAGGAACTGCAAAATGAAATCCGTTAGAAAATTTCTAAGCCTCGCAACGGTGTTTGCCGCCATCACAATGACCGCACCGTCCTTTGCGGGCACAGTCGAGAATCTCGAACGAGAGAGATCGATCATAGTCGAAAATCTTCTGTCCAACGAAATGACCGCCGAAGAACGCTTTGCCAAGGTCAATGTATCGAAAAAACGTTTGATTGATCTTGAGCGCATTGTCCTTCGCGATAAAAGTTTGGTGGGTCGGAACACGCCTGCCGTCAAGCGGGCCTTCGCCAATTATGATCTGACGTTCCTGCTCCATGCATCGGTCGAAAAAGGCCGCTCGTTGGTTGATCACTGGTTATCTCAGATCGGCCTTAACAAGCAATCTGTGCTAAGTGCGCAGCGCCGGAGGCGTTAAAATGAGTATGCTCCTCTCCCTCGGCGGACCGGGTAGCCGGGCATTAAGCTACCTTCTGGGCACAGCGGTTTTGGGCCTGGCTGTGGCGATCTCGATGACCGATATTCAGATCGGCGACATCATTGACTGGTCAGGTCGGATTTTTGGCGGATTGTTTCTGGCGGTGTTCACCGTTCTGATTTATGTGGCGACGTTAGCCATTGTTCGGGTTTCCGGGCGGGCGATCAACGAGCCAGGCGTAAGGCCATGGTTTGAAGCCGGCGTGCAATCCGCTAACGCCATCGCCACCCTGGCCCTCACCTACACTTTACTTGGCATCAGCTTAGGCATCGGCAGCCTCGCCGGACAAGACCTGAACCCGGACACAGTATCAGGGATCATTCGTTCGTTGACCGAAAATTTTAGTATGGCGTTCATGACCACGGTCGTCGGATTACCGGTGTCAGCAATTCTTCGCACTGTTCTGATGGTCAACTATAGCCGAGCCGAAGAGCGCGCCAACGCCCCCCTACGTCCATTGATCGGAGATTAGTCATGCGATTCCTGTTCTTCAACATCGTCGTCGGCCTTGCCTTGGTCTATCTTTACAATGGCGGTCAGCTTGATCTGTCCCGTTTGGAAAGTGCGGTGAAAGCATCACCGAAAACCGTTGCAGCTCTTGCGTCAACTGAAGCAAAACCTTCAGCAGCACATGCGCGGGATCGAATGGAAGAACCGGCAACGCCAATCGGGGCGAACGCTCTCGCCGAAAAACCGCACTCAAAGACCAACATACAAACACCAGAACCTGCGGTGAACACAGTCGCCTCCCCCAAAGAAACTGCCGAAAAATTACCGCCCATTGAGACGGCGAAAACCATCGCTCGACGTATTCCAAGGTCGCCAAACTTTAGTGCTGTCGACCCCAGGGAAGACCGTGAGATTGCCCAACGTCGGGCCGAGGTTTTAGGCTCGGGACAAGATGGCTCAACACGGCAGAAGCTCACTTTAAAAGAGGGAACTTCAATGATGTCCCGGACTGAGCGCCGCCGCGCCCTGGATACCTTGGCCGAACAGATGGAAATGCTTTACCTCGAAAATGTCGGGGGATAGGCCAATGACACGGCACACTGGCGCATTGTCTGTCCTTGTCACGGCGGTATTGGCTTTGGCCTTGATCGTACCGACCGATACACCCGTCGAGGGTTTGGCAAAACCGACGCTAAAACGCGACGAAAAAAAACCAGCTGCCTCAACGCAAATGACATCCGTAACCTTACCGCCGCCGCCCGCGCTGAAAACCCCCGCTCCAGTACCCATTATAACGCCACACCCCGTTCAACGTGACGCCAAGAATGCAACGCTATCAAACCAGGAAGATGCGATGCCGGTAAGATCAGTGGTGCCGCTGTCTACGCCACATTACGAAAGCCCCATACAAACCGCACCCACAAGACTTAAGCCACTCAGAGCACCAGTCCCGGCCAAAAAGGCTGTTGCTTTAAAGGCCAGTGAAAACCAACAGCCAAACCGCCCGGTCAACCCGGATCGCCCAAAAAAATCGGTCTCGCAAACCAAAAATGATGGCCGCCCGTTGTTGAAATTGCTGGAGTTTGGCGAAGGTCCAAATATTGAGATCGCCTGGCCTGACAGCATATCGCAAAGAGCACGCCTTTTTGATGTTTTTCGCCGCTGTTACGGCATGCAAGTCGCCCTGATGAACGCGTCCGGTGATTTATATATCGATCACTCACCGGGGCGGGCCGTCTGGGCGTTCGACACTGATAAATTCAGCCGTTTTGTCCGTCTTTCGCAAGGCCGTGCGGCCGAGGCGGAGACCACTGAAATCAACGCTATTCGCAACCGACATGGGGTCGAGGACGGCGATGCTGTCCGTCTCTTCCCGCGTGAAACCGACGCCTTATTGCTGGGCGGGTTGCACCATTTGATTGGTGCCGCCTACAACAAAAGCACCACCATTCACGCCACCTACCGGGTCTCCGGTCAAAGCGTGCATGTAACCAACATTAATTCCGACGGCTTACCGGTTCGCGGGGCCGTCGATTTGTCAGGCGCAACGCTGCGCCGATGTGGCATTTAAGGAGAAACTCATGAACCAGTTTATTACGCGGCTCGCATTTTTGTTTTTCCTAAGCGTGTTGATCCTATCCCAACCCGCCGCAGCAAAACTATCAGCACTAATATCTGTCCATGAAGGCCGCGCCGATATGTGGGAACAACGCACCCGCATCCAAGAGCTTTTGCGCCAACGGTTCGCCTTTGATGAAGTCCGTTTTTTGGTCGATGCAACACCCGAAGAAATTCCAGGGCGCATGAAGCGGTTTCTTGAAGACCCCGCAACGGCCGATGATCGCCGTCTGGTATGGATCAGTGGTTTTGGTCAACAGAAATCAGAATCGGTCTGCGCCAAGCAAAAATTTTCTCCCATTCACCCGCAGGCATCGAGTCTGGTTCTGGCACCGCGCTGCTTCACGGACATTGTCAGTATGCCGCAGGGAACGCGGCATTTTTCTGTAACCTCGCCGACCCCGACGACCAGCGAAGCCCGAATTGGCCGGACGCGATCATCTCATGCACCTTGGATCGCGGTACTTACCTTACCATCCGCGAACGAGGCGTTCATCCAGGGAACAAACGAGTTGGTGTTAGCGCATTTGACCACAGCGCCCAAAAACCATCTCGACCCGGCAGCCTTACTTTATCAGCTACGTGTTGGGTTTCGGTGGAACGGCTCGGATTATACGCCGACGTTGGACTTATTTGATCGAGGAGTGCCGCGCCAGAAAATTCGACCTTTCGGTATCGTTCAGGGTAAAGCGATTCGTCAAAGCGTATTGGCGGGATCTCCCGGACGCTTGCGGACAGCGACCGCCACCCTATTCAGTGAACCAGATGCACATGACGGCCTGGAGATACCGACACGCACAAGCAATCGGCTGCGCATACTCCGTTACGATCAAGACCAGTTGATGCGCTACGTGTCGGTGGGGAATTCATTTTTTGGGTGGGTGAGGTCCGATGATCTGGCAAATTAAACCGGGGCCGTTGGGGACTGCGCTTTTTGGTCTTGTGATTTTGTCTGCCTGCGCCGACATCAGTTATGTCGATCATGGCCCGTCGTCTACGCTCGATCAACTCGCTGACGAGCCTTCCGCATTCACCCGTCAAGTTGATTATCATTTAGGATCTGCGTTTTACGCAACACTACCGACCTGCGTCATGGTTTTGCCGATCCAGATAAAGGGCATTGACCGCAAAACCGCCTCAACGATTGAAGACACCGTCAGTCGCTACACCTCCACCCGGTTTGATAAAACGCTTTCGGCGCGGCATTTAAAGTCAGCCTCTCGAAGGCTGGCGTTCGATCCAGCCCACAAGGATGATCGGAAACGACTGGGCCGCAGATTAAACTGCGATGCCTACATGGAGATCAAAACAACAGGTGTCGACAATCTATATGCGGTTTTTTGGGCGAATATCTCTGTCGGCGTTCAATTGACGCTTTTGCGAAGCCGCGACGACGTCGTTTTATGGCGGGCGAAGCATAAAGCAAGACGCGGCGACGGAGGGCTACCAATTTCGCTGTTGGGCGTCGGTGCAGGAACTTTTTCTGCCGGAAAACTGGCCACGGATACAGATGCCTTACCCTCTGTTGTCGATGATGCCGTACGCCGAATGATGGTAAGTTTACCGGATATCCGCCGTTTTTGAGGGTGCGCTTAAAAACACTCCTGATCCTTTCATAACCTTGGTAGAAGCAAAAATTCAGGGCGCGTCGCCCAGGACCTAATGCGAAAGGAATACATTATGAAATTGAGAAAAATGTTATTCAGCGCTGTCGCTGTTGTGTTGTTAAGCATTGGTGTCGGCCAGTCTGAAGCCGACGCCAGCGAAAACGGAATCATTGGGATTATTCTTGGCGGTGCGTCGGGCGGCTATATTGGGTCCCACATTGGCGGTGGCCAAGGTCGCTTGGTCGCCACAGCTGCCGGAACGCTGATCGGTGCGGCGATTGGCAACGAAATGGGTGAAAACACTTATCGCACGCAACGTGATGTTTACACGCCATCAACCTATCCACGTAGACAGTCAGTCTATCGGCCACGTTACGAGCGTCCCTACCCGCCAGTATATACACCTCAAAGACATGCACGGCCTGATCGGGTGGTCGTCCATAAGCATAAGGTGATCGTTAAACATGTATACGTCTCGGCAAAAGATCACCGCTACAACGATAACCGTCGCCGGAATTGGAAACGTGAACGCCGTGACCGAGACGACTATGAACATGAGGATGATGATTAAGATCACATCAAATTCCACCTCCCAAATCCATCAAGATGTGTCCAGGTCACTATACCGACCAGGGCACATCTTCGGATTCAGGTCAGCAATCAGGCCGACAAGACCGTATTGGCGGCTCAGGCCGCCCAACGGGCCTAGAAATATACCCGTAACAATCGCATATGGGTTACATCCGCGTAAAAATTACCTTAGAATCCCGCCAGCCCAGTGAATACATCGCGGAGACGATGACCTCGCAGGGCCGAACTGGAGGGGTATCTTTATTTTATGCTCGAGATTACCTACGTGCCGTATCTGGTCGTCGCGTCCGTGGCTGTCGCGGCGATGGGGTCTTTCACCTGTTTACGCCTGACCAGCGGTCTCGCCGTGCTTGATGTCCAACAACGAAAGGTCCGCATTACCCAGGCCGCTTTCGCGTTGGGCGGTGGCATCTGGTCCATGCATTTTATCGGCATGTTATCGATTGGTATTGCCCTGCCGATTTTCTATGACCCTCTCAAAACCCTGGGATCCGCCCTTATTGCAATATTGATGACAGGGTCTGCCCTGATGTCCTTGCATTTCGGCACACGAACACGGCAGCGGATCATTCTCGCCGGGGTCATTACCGGCCTTGGAATTGTCAGCATGCATTACCTCGGCATGTCGGCGATTTCCGGAAATTGCATTGTCTCATTTGATTCAGGTGGGGTCCTGCTGGCAATTGCCATTGCCATGTTAACCTGCATTTTAGCGATGGAACTGGCCTATCAGAAACGATCCCTGCTGGCGACAATTTGTGGATCGACGGTTCTTGGGCTGTCGATTTCAGCAATACATTATTCAGCAATGCTGTTCACCACGTTCAGCGTAACCAAGTCTGCTGATATAACGGCATCGCCGGTCATATCGTCAAACAATCTGGCGCTGTTTGTCGCCGTTTCAGCCTTTCTCACCTGCGGTTGGTTTTTGCTGACGGCGGTCCCGACAAAAAAACAGGTCCTCACGTCAGAGACCACGCCATCTGCTAAAACAGAGGTGCCGGACGCAAAAAATGACGTGGCACAGCGTATGCGTAATGCCTCGTCATCCTTTTCAAAAGCATTTGAAAAGGATTTACCCGCCAAAAGCCCCTCGCCCGGCCTTCCGCCGCGAATACCTTATGAGCGTGACAAAACACTCAGGTTTCTATCAGCGGATACCATCGTATTCGTTCAGGCCGACGGCCATTATTCCCGTGTTGGCAATGGTGAAAACGAATATTTTTGCCCATGGTCGATATCCCGTCTTGAACAAAACCTGGGCGCAGAAAATTTCATCCGCACACACCGCAGTTACCTGGTTAACAAAAACCACATCAATGGATTTCGCCGACACGGTGATAAAGCCGTTTGTATCGTTGGTGGCGAAAAAGAAATCCCGGTCAGCAGGGGGCGCGTTGCCGAAATCCAGGAGATGCTCGGTATTTGACGGCTGCAACCGCATTTCGTGCACGATATGTGCATTTCGTGCACGGTTTTCTGCCAATCATGAATAGGCCGCCCCATTCGCCAACCATTCAACCTTATGATCTTCCCGATAAAAAAGCGTCCACCAAGGGCCTTTAAGGGAGAAATCACATGATACCTGGTTCATTCGACTACCATCGACCGGATTCGCTTGAAGCGGCAATAGCCCTTCTGAATTCACTGGGCGACGAGGCCCGCGTTGTCGCTGGCGGGCATAGCCTGATCCCCATGATGAAATTACGCATGGCGGCGCCCGAGCACCTTGTCGACCTGCAAGACATTAATGACCTAAAGGGCTTGTCGATTGACGCAGGGGCCATTTCCATTGGCGCAATGACAACTCAGGCGGATTTGATCACCTCTGATGAATTGACAGCCGTTTGCCCGATTATTGCCGAAACAGCCGCGCAGATTGCTGATCCGCAAGTGCGAAATGTTGGCACCATTGGCGGCAACTTAGCCAATGGTGATCCGGGCAATGACATGCCGGCATTGATGCAGGCCCTTGATGCGACCTATGTGCTTCAGGGGTCATCTGGCACCCGTGACGTTGCCGCCCGTGAATTTTATGAAGGCGCTTATTTTACGGCACTGGACGAGGGGGAAATTCTAACGGCGGTGCGTTTCGCAACGCCAAAAGCGGGTCATGGATACGCCTATGAAAAGCAGAAACGCAAAATTGGCGATTACGCAACAGCGGCGGCGGCGGTCATCTTGACCCTGGATGGCAGCACATGCCAATCGGCGTCAATTGCCCTGACCAATGTTGGCGATACGCCACTTTATGCCGAGGCCGCTTCAGCCACCCTGGTCGGAACAGCCTTGGACAATGAGGCGATTGGCGCCGCCGTCGAGGCCGCTAAATCGATCACCGACCCCGCAGAAGATGGTCGTGGGCCCGCCGAATTCCGAACCCACATCGCCGGTGTGATGGTCCGTCGGGCCATCGAAAAAGCCGCCCAGCGGGCAGGCTAAAATAATTCTAGGGAGACTTTCTATGTCGAAATTAAACGTCAAAATGACGATAAACGGGGCTGAGGTTGAAAAACTTGCTGAACCTCGCACACTACTCATCCATTTTCTACGCGAGGAACTTAATCTAACCGGCGCCCACATTGGTTGTGATACCAGCCATTGTGGGGCCTGCACGGTGGACTTGAATGGAAAATCGGTCAAATCTTGCACCGTGTTTGTCGGTCAGGCCATGGGTGCGGAGATCACCACCATAGAAGGGGTTTCGGGAGCCGACGGCGCGTTACATGCATTACAGGACGCTTTTCGTGAACATCATGGTTTGCAATGCGGGTTCTGCACACCGGGTATGATCACGCGCGCCTATCGATTGCTGCAGGAAAACCCAAATCCCACAGATGACGAAATACGCCACGGAATTTCGGGAAATCTGTGCCGGTGCACGGGATACCAAAATATTGTCAAATCGATCAAAGCAGCAGCAGACCAGCTTAATTCCGTACAGGAGGCGGCAGAATAATGACTGATCAAGCAATTTTATCAACCGCCGAACGGGCCGAAAAACTTCAGGGTCTTGGCTCCAGCCGCAAGCGCGTCGAAGATGCTCGCTTTACTCAGGGCAAAGGAAACTATGTCGACGACATCAAACTGCCCGGCATGCTGTTTGGCGATTTTGTGCGCTCGTCCCACGGTCATGCGCGGATTAAATCAATTAACAAGGACGCCGCCTTGGCGGTCCCCGGTGTCGTCGCTATCTTAACCGCCGAAGACTTGAAGCCCTTAAACCTTCATTACATGCCGACCTTGGCAGGCGACGTTCAGGCCGTCCTGGCCGACGAAAAAGTTCTGTTTCAAAACCAGGAAGTGGCCTTTGTCGTTGCCCAGGATCGCTATGCTGCAGCCGACGCAGCCGAACTTGTTGAAGTGGACTATGAAGAATTGCCTGCGGTTGTTGATCCGTTCAAGGCGATGGCTGACGATGCCCCGGTGCTGCGTGAAGACATCAAAGATAAAATGGATGGCGCGCATGGCCCACGTAAACACCACAATCATATCTTTTATTGGGAAGAAGGCGACAAGGCGGGCACCGACAAGGCGCTGGCCGATGCCGAGGTTGTTGCTGAAGAACTGATTTCCTATCAGCGCGTTCACCCCAACCCTTTGGAGACCTGCGGTTGCGTCGCCTCCATGGACAAAATAAATGGCAAGTTGACAATCTGGGGCACCTTCCAAGCCCCCCACGCGGTGCGGACGGTGGCGTCATTGATTACCAATATTGCCGAACACAACATCCGCATCGTATCGCCGGATATTGGCGGTGGGTTTGGTAATAAAGTTGGCGTTTATCCGGGGTACATCTGCGCTGCTGTGGCGTCAATCGTCACCGGCGTTCCGGTCAAATGGATTGAGGATAAAATCGAAAACCTGACCTCAACCGCCTTTGCCCGCGACTATCATATGACCGGGAAAATTGCCGCGACTAAAGAAGGCAAAATTACCGGCTTGTCATGTCATGTGCTGGCCGATCACGGCGCGTTTGATGCCTGTGCCGACCCAACCCAATTCCCGGCGGGTTTCTTTTCCATCTGTACCGGGTCCTATGATATTCCGGTTGCCCATTGCGGTGTCGATGGCGTCTATACCAATAAAGCACCGGGTGGGGTCGCCTACCGATGTTCGTTCCGGGTGACCGAGGCGTCATACATGATCGAGCGGATGATCGATGTTCTGGCGCGCAAATTGGACATGGACCCAGCCGAACTCCGGATAAAAAACTTCATCAAGAAAGAGCAGTTCCCCTACACGTCGGCCTTGGGCTGGGAATATGACTCTGGCGATTATCACGGGGCTATGGAAAAAGCCATGGATGCCGTTGACTATAAAGGTCTACGCGCTGAACAAGCAGAAAACAGAGCGGCCTTTGCGCGCGGCGAAACCCGTTCGTTAATGGGCGTCGGGGTTGCTTTTTTTACTGAAATTGTCGGTGCTGGGCCAGTTAAAAACTGCGATATACTCGGTTTGGGCATGTTTGATTCCTGTGAAATCCGCATTCACCCAACCGGGTCGGCAATCGCCCGACTGGGCACGATTTCGCAAGGTCAGGGCCACGCCACAACCTTTGCCCAAATTCTGGCGAGCGAGATCGGCCTTCCGGCCGAAGACATTACGGTTGAAGAGGGCGATACGGATACAGCACCCTATGGTCTCGGCACTTATGGGTCGCGCTCAACACCGGTCGCAGGTGCGGCGACGGCAATGGCGGGACGGAAGATACGGGCCAAGGCACAGATGATCGCCGCTTATCTTCTGGAGGTCCATGACGACGATCTGGAATGGGATGTTGATCGTTTCCAGGTCAAGGGCAATCCGGAAAAATCCAAGACCATGAAAGAACTGGCCTTCGCCGCCTACAACCAGGCGATCCCGGGGCTTGAACCGGGATTGGAAGCCGTTTCCTATTATGATCCGCCGAACATGACCTATCCGTTCGGGGCCTATATCTGTGTCCTCGATATCGATGTTGATACCGGTGTCGTCGATATTCGTAAATTCTACGCGCTGGATGATTGTGGCACACGGATCAATCCGATGATCATCGAAGGTCAGGTTCACGGCGGCCTGACCGAAGCCCTGGCGATCGCCATGGGCCAAGAAATTTCCTATGATGAGATGGGGAATGTTAAAGGCGGAAGTCTGCTCGATTACTTCTTACCGACCGCAGTTGAAACACCAGTTTGGGAGACCGACTATACGGTAACCCCGTCGCCTCATCACCCGATCGGGGCTAAAGGTGTGGGAGAAAGCCCCAACGTCGGCGGTGTCCCGGCCATTTCCAACGCGGTCAATGATGCCTTTGCCCATTTGGGGTTAACCCATACGCAAATGCCACATGATCATTGGCGGGTATGGAAAACGGCACAAAAATTGGGCCTAACCGGATAGGAACTGCGCTAAGGGGGAGTGGTCACTGACGACTCCCCTACCTTTCTAGCCATATGATATGATTGAAACAAACACCCTAAAAGAACGACTTCGGGATGCGAATTACATTCCTGATGATACACTGACGATGGCCCTGCAGTTGTCGCTTGATCTTAAGCGGCCACTGTTGCTGGAAGGCGAGGCCGGTGTTGGTAAAACAGAGATCGCCCGGGCGTTAGCAACCATGTTGGAAACCAAACTAATCCGCCTGCAATGTTACGAAGGACTGGATGCCAACCACGCGATTTATGAGTGGAATTATCAGCGCCAATTGCTGGCGATTAAAGCCAAGGAACACGACCATACATCGTCTGAGGTGATAGAAGAGCAGATATTTTCTGAAGCTTATTTGTTAAGACGCCCGCTGCTTGAAGCGATCAGCCAACCGGCCTCTCCCGTACTATTGATTGATGAAATTGATCGTTCAGACGAGGAATTTGAGGCCTATTTGCTTGAGATATTATCTGATTTTCAGGTCACAGTTCCAGAACTTGGAACCATTCGGGCAGCCTCAATCCCACACGTAATTTTGACCTCAAATGGCACGCGCGAGCTTTCCGATGCGTTGAGACGCCGGTGCCTCTATACTTATGTGGAATTCCCGACGCTTGAGCGAGAGCTACAAATTATTGTTGCCCGATTGCCAAATATCGAGGCGGCATTGGCCGGTCAGATCGTCCGCTTCGTTCAGGAATTGCGCAAAGAGGACCTGGAGAAAAATCCTGGCATTGCCGAAACTCTCGACTGGGCAGCTGCACTTACGGGGTTAAAAATGACTTCGCTTACCGACGACTTAGACATGATTTCAGCGTCCTTGGTTTGTTTGTTGAAAACAGAAACCGATCAAAAATCCATCACCCGGGAAGTCGCCAGTCGGTTGGCTGGAAAAGCGGCGTGATCCGATGAACCCACCCCTAATATCTGCCGAGCATGGGCCTGTGCTAACCCGCATCGCCGGGTTTATCGATCATCTACGTCTCAATGATTTCAAGATCGGCCCCAATGAGACCCGCGATATTGTCCAGAGAATTGCTTCCTCAGGCCTCGGCACGTCTGACACGACGCGCCTACAATCGAAAATCTTGCTGGCCGGAAACCGTGACGAGTGGGATCGCTATGATGATTTATTTGAAGCCTATTGGTTGCAGAACGGGCGACAACGCCAATCCATCCAAACCAAAAACTTACAAAGCAATTCATCGCTGAACGTCGCTCATGGGGTGTGGAAGGAACATTTTTCACCTGACCAGCCCGACACCAATTCAGAGACGACAACAGACACCTTAGACGGCGGCGACGCCGCGGACGGCACGCGGGGGAAATTGGTGGCGTCAGAGCAAACGTCTACCCTAAAAACCGATTTCAGGAAATTCGTTGATTCAAACGAAATCGCTGAAGCGGAACGGCTAGCCCTGCGTCTCGCAAAAGCGATGCGTAACAGGTTATCGAGGCGGTATCGTCGCACGGCACGGGGGTCACGGCTGGACTTCAGGAAGACCATGCGGGCCAACCAGTGCCATGGCGGTGACCCGATAACCCTGATCAAAAAATCCCGCCCCGACCGCCCGGTCAAAATCGTTATATTCCTTGATGTTTCCGGATCCATGAAAACCTATAGCCGGTTTTTCCTGCAATTTGTTAAAGGTCTGGTTTGTGAATGGATCGACACCGATGCCTATCTGTTTCATACAAAATTGATGCGCATTACCGATGCGGTTCGTGAAAAAAATTCGGTCAAGGCAATGACCAAACTGTCCATGATGATTGACGGGTTTGGTGGTGGCACCAAACTTGGGCAAAGCATCGGCCATTTCAATTCGGCTTACGCCAAACGGGCGCTCAATTCACGGTCGGTTGTGATCATTATCAGCGATGGTTACGACACCGGGTCGCCTGAACATCTCGCCCGGGAGTTGGGCCAATTGAAACGACGGGCACCGCGTTTGCTTTGGTTAAACCCGATGCTGGGATGGCGAGACTACCAACCGATAACGGCGGCCATGGCGGCGGCAATGCCGCACATCGACCATTTTTCCGCCGCCAATTCTCTGGCCTCGCTTGCCGCGATTGAACCAGAACTTGCCCGTCTTTAGGGATAAAGTCTTTAGGGGAGCACTATGACACAGACATCAAAAACCCTTGATTTCATTGAGACTCTTCGCGCCAACGGTGACGAGTTTTGTGTCGCGACGGTCATTCGCACTGCCAATCTGACGTCCGCCAAAGCAGGCGCAAAAGCTGTGGTCACCGGTGACGGTGAAATCCATGGTTTCGTTGGTGGCGGATGTGTTACCGGGGCTGTTCGAAAAGCAGCACTTGAGGCAATCAGAACCGGGCAGCCCAGTATGGTTCGTATACGCCCCAAGGAAGATGTAAACAGCGATGTTGATACCGACGGTTCACCGCTATTCAAGTCAGCTTGCCCAAGCGGCGGCACTGTCGAGTTGTTTTTGGAACCCACCCGGACCGCACGCAAGATGATTGTATGTGGCAGCTCTCCTGTCGCTCAAGCCCTCGTCAGCATTGCCAAAACCGTAGGGTTTCATGTGGTAATCGCCGCCCGTCGCGAGGACCACGCAGACGTTTTCGGTGCTGACCAATATCTCGATGGGTTTGACATGACAGCAATCAACGTCCAGTCCTCCGACGCGATCATCATATCAACTCAGGGAAAAAGAGATAAAGAGGCCTTGCGGGCTGCATTGTCGACGGCAGCGCACTATATCTCGATGGTTGGCAGTCGGCGAAAAATTGATACGTTAAAACAGGCGCTGGTCGAAGAAGGGGCCGTCTACGGTGATCGCGTTTGCGCTTTGCGCGGCCCGGCAGGACTAGATATTGGTGCTGTCGGCCCAGAGGAGATTGCCCTCTCTATTGCTGCGGAAATTGTCGCCTTTCTTCGTCGACCGGACGCCATTCATGCCGCCGACAAGGACACGATGGCAAACGCGCGTTAACCGGATTTTATAAACCCAACTGGAGACATACTGTGGAACTAAATGCCGAACAGAAAATTGCGGCGACGCGCGAACAGGTTTTCGCAGCGCTTAACGACCCTGAGATTCTTATGCAATGCATTCCCGGCTGTGAGAGCCTTGAGAAGGAGTCGGACACCGAGATGACGGCGACGGTGGTGTTGAAAGTCGGCCCGGTGAAAGCCAAATTCAAAGGACGGGTCGAGTTATCAAATCTTGTTCCACCGGAAAGCTATTCGATTTCGGGGGAAGGCGCGGGAGGGGCCGCCGGTTATGCTAAAGGCGGCGCCGATATTAAGCTGCTTGATGATGGCGACGGAACCACCCTGCAGTATCAGGTCAACGCTGACGTCGGCGGACGGCTCGCCCAACTGGGCGGACGGCTGATTGAGTCAACGGCAAAGACTTTGTCAGCCAAATTTTTTGCCAAGTTTTGCGAATTGGTGGAATCGGCAACTGCCGTAGACGCCACCATTCCAACAGAACCCGTCGCCGCTGACACAGCACGTGACAGCAACTCGAAAACCTGGATTTGGGTCGCCTTGGGCGGTGCCGTTGTGATCTTGATATATGCATTACTGTCGTAAACAGCAGGCAAATTTGGTGGCATTCGACGGGCGACTTTATATCGCCGTGGGGACCGACAATGAAATTTGGTGAGGTCCCGCCCGGTGACGCCGTTGGGTGCGTGCTGGCCCATACCGTCCGATTAACGGATGTCGTCGTCAAAAAGGGGACGGTCATCAGCGAAGATATCATCGCGCTGATGACCGCCAACGATGTTGAGGCTGTGATGGTAGCCCGTCTTGAACACGGTGACGTATCGGAAGATGACGCTGCCAAGCGTGTTGCCAAAGCAATATGCGGAGACGGTGTCGCCGACGATGTTGCCTTTACTGGTCGGGTAAATATCTTTGCCAAACAAGCCGGTGTGTTTGTCGCAACCAATCAACGTATTCAAGACCTGAACCGGGTCAACGAAGCCATGACGGTCGCGACCTTAAGGCCACTATCCAGAGTCGAACAAGGACAAATGGTGGCGACCGTAAAAATCATTCCTTTTTCAGTTCCGACTGAAATCCTGTCGAAACTGGAATCGGCTGCGGCAGCAACGGCAGCGGCTATTTCCGTAGCCCCATTTCAAAAATTAAGCGTTGCATTGGTCCTCACCCGGCTTGCCGTCGATAAGGATAAGGTTGTTGAAAAACGCCGGCGTGCCGTCGCAGATCGCGTGGCCCGGTTGGGGGGGCAATTAGAAAGTGTTTCCCAGTGCGCGCACAATCCTGATGCCGTTAAGGCAGCGATCCTGACGGCCCGAGACCAGGGCCACGATTTGATTTTATTGTTTGGTGCCTGCGCAATCGTTGACCGTGCGGACGTTATTCCCTCAGCATTGGAAGCCGCCGGTGGTGCCGTCATTCATTTGGGAATGCCCGTAGACCCCGGCAATTTGCTGCTTTATGGGCGCCTTTTCGAAACACCAATGATCGGCGTTCCCAGTTGCGCTTCATCGATCAAAGAGAATGGCTTTGACTGGGTGCTGGAAAGGGTTTTTGCTGATCTCCCCCTGGACCGAGAAGACTTTATTTCCATGGCGCCGGGTGGCCTTTTGAAAGAAATTCCGTCGCGACCGCACCCTCGCGAGACCGTTAGACCGTAACAATTCGAAATTGAAATAGCGCCGCTGACTTATCCATATTGGGTAAATTTACTAATGACATTTTGTATACAATAGTGTTAGTCTAATAATAGTTATTAATAACCCTTGGTTTAAATAGGGAGAGGCCAATCAATTATGTGGAGATACCCCGCAATAGGGGTTTATCCGCATCCATTGGGAAACAATAAAAACTATGGGAGAAAGAAATGAGGATGACTACAGCTGGACGTCAGGTTTTTAAAACCCTGGCGGTTTTGGCATTGGCGGCGTTTGTTACGACCCCGTCCGTGGCACAAGAAGTGAAGGGGGCAACTCTTTACGGTGATATGAATACCGTTACTCAAGACATGCTTAATCGGGCAGCAGGTGACGGTAACAATTTTTTACACACCAACGGCAATTACGCGCAAACGCGTTACTATCCTGCCAATCAGATCAACACAGGTAATGTCAAGAACCTACGCCCGGCGTGGATTTTCCAGACCGAGATTGTCGAGTCTATGGAAACCTCGCCGATCGTTGTTAATGGCATCATGTACGTGACCACGTCGTTCAGTCAGGTCTATGCACTTGACGCAAAAACCGGCGCGCAACTTTGGCACTACGCCCATAAGATGGGCCCAATTGCGACCTATTGCTGCGGCCCGAACAACCGCGGCGTATCAGTATCCGGCGGCAAGGTATTCCTTGGCACCTTGGATGCCCGTCTGCTCGCACTTGATGCCAAAAGCGGCAAAGTCTTGTGGAATGTGGAAATTGCCGACCCTGAACTTGGTTACTCAGAAACAATGGCACCGACATCGGTCAACGGCAAAGTGCTGATCGGTACCAATGGCGGCGAATACGGCATCCGTGGTTTTGTTAAAGCTTTCGATGAAAACACCGGAAAACTATTGTGGACCTTCCATACAACGCCGGAAAACTCGGTTGGCGTCTGGGCGACCCATGATGCCACAGGCCGCGATATGCACCGCGATATCAACGCCGAAAAAGCAGCATTGAAAAAACTTGGTGACCCGTACAAAACCCTCGGTGGCGGGGTTTGGCAAAACCCGTCTGTCGATCTGGATACCAACCGCATTTATTTTGTTGCCGGGAACCCGTCGCCAGATTTGGACGGCTCAATCCGCCCGGGTGACAACCTATATACCAACTCGCTGGTTGCTGTTGATCTTGATACCGGCAAATATGTTTGTCACTTCCAATACATCGCCCACGATGTCTGGGATTTGGACGCGGTCAGTCCGACGATCATCACTGACGTGGTCAACAAAGCCGGTAAAACAGTCAAAGGCATTCTTCATGGCGGTAAAACCGGACATGTTTATATCCATGATGCCAAAGATTGTAGCTTGATCCGTTTTTCTGAAGCGATGGTTCCCCAGGAAGACATGTGGTCACTGCCAACCAAAGATGGGCAGCGCATGTTGCCGGGTGCGAACGGCGGCGTCGAATGGTCCCCTATGGCCATTGATCCGATGCAGAGTTTGGCATTCGCTATCAATCTGCACCAGCCTATGACTTACCATGTGGAAAGCTCACCTTACCCAGAAGGGAAACTGTGGTTAGGTGGTGCCTTCAAAGTGATTCCGGACGAAGAACAGTGGGGCAATATCACCGCTGTCAACTACAATACCGGCAAGATCAAATGGAAGGTCAAAACTCAGCAACCGATGATTGGTGGTGTGCTGGCAACGGCTGGCGGCTTGGCATTTACCGGCGAGGGCGATGGTCAATTTAAGGCCTATGACTCCTCAAACGGTAATCTGCTGTGGAAATTTCAGGCGGGCGCAGGTGTTAACGCACCTCCATCCTCCTACACAGTTGACGGCAAGCAGTATGTCGTTGTTGCCGCAGGTGGCAATGTTCAGTTGAACTACAAGCGCGGCAACAACATCATCGCGTTTACCATCGACTAAATCTGGTTTGATACAAAACCAGGAAAATCCTGGCGGTCGCCTTCCCTGGTGGCCGCCATTTTTTCGATACTCATGCGTTAATCTCGTGCATGATAGGGCTATTGCCATGGTCGCAAATCCAGTGCCCTTCATGTTGATAAGGAGACCGGCTCTGATGCCAATCTACATTCGCGCTATCCAGCGCAAATCTTTTGTCGTCGCATTGCTGACGATTGTCGTTACTGGCTTGACCGGGTGGAACACCGCCCAGGCGGCAGACGGCCCCGACGCCGCCATCCGTGAACGTCTAGATGACTGCGCCGTATGCCATGGCGAACAAGGCGCGTCAGTTAATCCCGAAATACCGATCCTTGCCGGGCAGGAGATGTATTACCTTTATGTGCAATTAAAAGATTTCAAGGCTGGTCGGCGGACCAACACCATTATGCAAACCATCGCCGGTACCATGAAAAAAGCAGAAATGAAAAAAATTGCTCAGTTTTTTTCTGAGCAGAAATGGCCGAATACCGGCTTCAAGGCCGACCCAGTCAAAGCCGCCAAGGGTGAAACCTCGGCCAATTCCGGCCAGTGCGTCGCCTGCCATCTGGGCAATTATTTTGGAGCAAGCCGTATTCCGCGTCTCGCGGGCCAGCATCCTGCATACCTAACCAAAACGATGATGGACTTCAAACATCATATCCGTAAAAATTCCCCGTCTGTAGCCGCTTTGTTGGCGTCCTATGGCGATGATGATCTGATCAATATGGCCGAATATATGGGCAATATGTAATTGCCGCCCGGATCGTTATGTCGGTTTGGTTTATTTGACGAGCACTTGTGCGGCTTTGTGGCTTTTGGCGGCCCGCGCAATATCGAGCGGGGTCTTACCCTGTTTGCTGCGCACATTGGGGTCTGCCCCGGCGTCAATTAGAAGGCGAATGACACTGTCGTGGTTACGATAGGCGGCAGTGGTAAGCGCAGACCAGCCCCGATTGTCACGCAATCGAACGTCGGCACCGCGCTTAAGCAACATGCGGACGGTTTCCTCACCATCTTTTGGTGGCACATCATTGCTAAAGCCAGCCGCCCACATCAAAACCGTCAGGTCATTACCATACCGTTTATTGACGTCAATTCCGGTATCAAGCAGGGCGGCGACGATATCGTAAAAACCACGTCCCGCAGCATATACGGCTGCTGATTTACCATAACTATCGACCACGCCCGGATCGGCGCCTTTTTGCAAAAACAGGTTCACCAAACGTGGATTTCCGTTATAGGCGGCTGCCACTAGTGGGGTCAGGCCTTTGTTGTTCGGCAAATTGATCTTGGCACCTGCCGCCAACAACGCCTTGATCGTGCGCTTGCTACCGCTTTTGGCGGCACGATAAAGGGCGGTCGAGCCGATCAGGTTTTGGTGATTCACCTCCGACCCTGCATCGAGCAACGTCTGAACGGCACGGTGCTTGCCATTGAAGGCCGCAAGCAGCAGTGCGGTATTGGCGAAGCGATCGCGGGCCTTGATGGAGGCCCCGTTAGCAAGAAGAGCCGTGATCTCGTCAGACTCGCCTTTTTTCGCCGCGTCAAACAACATTTGATTGAACTGCCTGTACTCAGCCCCTTCAATCGGTTTAACGGGAATATTATCGTCGTAAGGCCCCGCAGTGGCCGAAACTGACAATAACAAAGTTCCCGCCAGTAAAATTGCCCCGATCTGATTTGGTGTCGATATCATGATATCCGCCCCGGTTTGTTTCTAGCCTACCTGTCGCTTTTCACTGTACCAATTTATGTCCCCCTATATTTTGCTTATTTCCAAGAGCCTCGCAATAGCGCTATGGTTCTGCTCACCGAAAAAGAACTAAAGCCGACACATCCTTATGACCAACCCATCCCCCCCCTCCTTGAAGGTTTCCGGCCTAAGCTATCACTACGGCACAAAACAGGCCCTCAACAACGTTGATTTCTCGATCAACCCGGGGGAATTCAAAGTCATGCTGGGGCCAAATGGTGCAGGCAAGACCACACTGTTTTCCCTGGTCACCCGGCTATTCCATGCCTCTGAGGGACGAATATCTGTCAATGGCATCGCCCTGGATGAAAATCCGTCACGGGCACTGGCGGGCATGGGTGTGGTATTTCAGCAATCAACGCTCGACCTTGATTTAAGTGTTCGTCAAAACCTGACCTATCATGCGGCACTACATGGGCTGTCGCGAAAACAAGCAACCCTACGTATGGAGGCCGAGCTTACCCGCTTGGAGATGCGCGAGCGCATGGACGAACCCGTGCGCAAACTCAACGGCGGACACCGACGCCGTGTTGAAATTGCGCGCGCGCTGTTGCATCAACCGGTCCTGCTGTTGCTCGACGAGCCGACGGTTGGGTTAGATGTTCCAAGCCGCAGTAGCATCGTCGACCATGTCCATAATTTAACGCACCAGGACGGCATCGCCGTATTATGGGCGACCCACCTTATCGATGAAATAAGTGACGGTGATAGTGTGGTCGTGCTGCATCAAGGGCGTGTATGTGCCGACGGGTCGCTTTCAGATGTTATTGCCAATAACGGATCAACCGATATCGCCCAAGCCTTTGATATCTTAACCGGGGCCGCAGCGGCATGAAAGCATCCCACGCCCTGCGCTGTTTAAATGGCATTCTGATGCGCGAAGCCCTTCGTTTCGTTCATCAACGCGAGCGGTTTATTGCCGCCTTGGTACGGCCCTTGGTTTGGCTGCTGATTTTTGCCGCTGGCTTCCGTTCCGCACTCGGCGTCTCTATCATTGCGCCCTACCAGACCTATATCGAATATGAAGTTTACGTCGTCCCTGGGTTGGTGGCGATGATTCAGCTGTTCAATGGAATGCAGAGTTCCCTATCGATGGTATACGACCGGGAGATGGGCAGCATGCGTACGTTGCTGGTTAGCCCCTTACCACGCTGGTATTTATTGTTGTGTAAATTGCTGGCAGGTACCTTGGTATCCATACTGCAAGTGTACGCGTTTCTGGCTGTCGCTGCCGCCTTCGGTATCCAAATGCCAATTTTGGGTTACTTTTATGTTCTGCCAGCCCTGGTCATTTGCGGATTAATGCTCGGCGCGTTTGGCATGGTGTTGTCGTCCTTGATCCGCCAATTGGAGAATTTCGCCGGAATTATGAATTTCGTAATTTTCCCTGCGTTCTTTCTCTCACCTGCCCTATATCCCCTTTGGAAGATGCAGGAATCGAGCGATCTTCTTTATCAACTCTGCCGGGCTAATCCATTTAGCCACGTGGTTGAATTGATCAGGTTTGCACTCTATGAACAATTTAATGCCGAATCTGCCATTTTTGTCTTCCTGGCGCTTACGGTATGTGCCTCACTTGCCGTCACTGCCTATGACCCAGCGCGCGGAATTATCGGTCGAAAACCGATTAGCCGTTAACAAAGCCGTCAACAACACCTCTCGCAGCAGGTTGATTTTTAAGGAGAAATCACAGGCTTCGTAATTTCGTATTAAAAGTCGATGCCGTTGATTTAAGAACGGAAAACGAAAATTCAGCTCGCTGAATATTGACCTTAATTCAATTACCAATTGTGGAATTTAATTCATGAGATCATATCCAAAACCCCCCTTGAATTGTGATTGACAATATTCAATAGTTTAATCGTTAGAATTAATCTAAATCTAAGGGAGAAATTAAAAATGGCTTGGAAAACACCAAAAATTATCGAGATCTGCGTCGGCATGGAAATCAACAGCTATGCGAGTGCCGAACTCTAAAATCGATTATTACGGTTAAACTCCGTATTTAAGCAAGACTGACCCTTCTTCAAAACAGGGGTCGGCTAGGGATGTGCTATTGCTGCTCTGAACCCAATAAATCAACGACCTCAGGTCATAATCAGAGCAGGCGTTAAGGGAGAGCAATATGAAGAAATTTATCGTTTCACTATCCGCTATTGCCCTAGCGGTCGCAATGTCGCCGGGGACGAGCTTCGCCGCCGGAGACCAGGGCAATCTGTCAAAACTTGGTTCGTTTAAGAAAACCGATACAGGCAACATGCTACGGGTACCTCAGGATACGAAATACGCGGATAACCTGCGTAAAATCCTCCAGAAAATTAAGTTGCCGGACGGCTTCAAGATCGAATTATTTGCCATCGTGCCCGACGCCCGGCATATGGCTGTCAGCCGCAACAAAGCGACGGTCTGGGTTGGCACGAGGAAGACCACCGTGTGGTCTGTCACAGACCGCGATATGGACAATGTTGCTGACACCGTTGAAGAGTTCAGCCCCAGCGTCAAATTTGATATTCCGAACGGTGTCTGCTACTCGCCAGACGGCTTTCTGTTTGTTGCTGAACGGAACCGGATAATGATGTTCCCAGCGGCGGAATACTTCATGGAAGGTTCTGACACGGTTGCGATCCCGATCGTCAAACAAGGCGATCTGATTCCGTCGGAAGAAGAGTCCTATAATCACACAGCGCGCGTCTGTGCTATTGGACCAGACAATAAATTGTACGTCAGCATGGGGCAGCCATTTAATGTCACCCCTCCGGAAAAAGTTGAAATGTACAAGAAAAAGGGAATTGGTGGCATCACCCGGATGAACCGCGATGGTTCGGGCCGCGAAGTCATCATCACCGGCATTCGCAACTCGGTCGGTCATGCTTTCAGTCCGAAAGACGGTAGCCTTTGGTTCACCGACAATCAGGTCGACGGCATGGGCGATGAAATCCCACCCGGCGAACTCAATAAGGCCGTCGAAGGCGGCTGGTATGGTCACCCATATTACGGCGGCGGATCAACCCGCACCAATGAGTATGCCGACAAAAAAATTCCTGAGGAAGACGCGTCTCGCTATGTCGCTCCTCAGGTTGAAATGGTCGCCCACGCGGCTGATTTGGGTATGATGTTCTATTCGGGGAATATGTTCCCGGCTAAATACAAAAATGCCATTTTCAATGCTCAACATGGGTCATGGAATGCCGTCAAACCACGCGGCGCACGGGTCATGGTGACGTTTCTCAATGACGAAGGGAACGCTGAAAAAACCGAACCCTTTGCCGAAGGGTGGCTGAACGACAGTGGGTATTATACGGGACGTCCGGTCGATGTGCAGCAGTATGTCGATGGATCAATACTTGTTTCCGATGATAAGGCCGGTGCGATTTATCGTATTAGTTACACGGGCAATTAAGCCTCTCAATCGTTGATTTGGGCCGGGTCTTGTACCCGGCCCATTTTTTTATTTCTCGACCCAAAAAAGATCATCTTAAAATGAACTCCAGAATGTCCTTATTATCCTTCGTATTTGCCGCCGTTACGACCTTCAGCGGCGGCGCAACCTTAGCCGACCCCATCGCCGGCAAACACAAAGTCGAAGCCGTCTGCCAAACCTGCCATGGCATGGATGGCATCGCCACAATTCCCATGGCCGCCAATCTAAGTGGTCAGCAAAAGTTGTATTTGATTGCCCAGCTTGAAGCCTATCGAAAGGGGCAACGTCAACATCAACAAATGAGTATTATCGCCCAAATGCTTAGCGACGATGACATCAAGAATGTCTCCGAATGGTACGCCAACATTAAAGTAACCGTCGAAGTACCAGAGTAAAATTGCCCACCTCTTTGACCCGATATCCCCCACACGCCACAACTTGCATTTTTTAAACCGATCAGCCATAGTGTTGATAATAGGTGTGAAAAACATCAAATTTTGTCTAATTTTAAACAGGGAGAACGACTTATGGCTTGGAAAACACCTACAGTGACCGAGATTTGTGTTGGCATGGAAATTAACAGCTACGCCAGCGCCGAGCTCTAGGAGACACGGTCTCAAATCGACCGAGAATTGAGACCGCTTCTTGATGTTCTGATCACGAACCCCGGGTTGCATCACCCATCGGGTCGGCGATGTTTGTCGCATGATTGCGCCCGGGTTAATTTTCAGATCGACTGAATCGTTTTTGACTGATGGGCCTCTATAAACGCCGTGTTACGAATACTTGTCCTGGGTGCCGCTGCGGGCGGAGGGTTCCCGCAATGGAATTCGAATAGCGACGCCTGCAACCGGGCTCGCCGTGGTGATCCGCTTGCCAAAGCACGAACCCAATCATCACTTGCTGTCAGTGCCGACGGCGATCACTGGTTCCTGCTCAACGCCTCGCCGGACGTACGTCAACAGATCAACGAAAATTCGACTCTGCACCCCAAAAAAGACCTTCGCCACAGCCCAATCGCCGGAGTTGTTCTGACCAACGCCGACGTCGATCATGTGACCGGTCTGCTGACCCTCAGAGAGTCGACGCCACTGATGATTTACGGCAGTGATCGCGTTATGGAGACGCTTGCCGCCAACAGTATTTTTAACGTGTTGAACGCAAAATTTGTCCAGCGCAACACCATTGAGCTCGGTTCCGTCTTCCAGCCGGAAGCACCGGATGGCACACCCTCCGGTCTGGAAATAGAGGCCTTTTCCGTTCCCGGAAAGGTCGCGCTGTATCTCGAAGATAGCCGCGCAGGCGAAAACTTTGGCACCCAGGACGGCGACACGGTCGGCCTGATGGTCCGTGAGACTGCAACCGGTAGACATTTCTTTTATATACCCGGTTGCGCCGCCATGCCCGATCAGTTGGCGCAAAGGTTGAGCGGCGCTCCACTTGTTTTGTTTGACGGAACATTATTTGAAAATGAAGAAATGATATCCCGTAGCGAGGGGGTAAAGACCGGCCAGCGCATGGGACATATGAGTATGTCTGGTGCCAATGGCACGATCAGCGCCTTTGAAGGGCTGGCTGTGAAACGTCGGATTTTTATTCACATCAACAACACCAATCCGATCTTGCTTGAGGATTCTGACGAACGTGCCGTCATCAATGCCGCCGGATGGGAAGTCGCGTGGGATGGCATGGAGATTGAGCTTTGAGCGCATTGCTAAACAGACAACAGCTGGAAACGCGCCTTCGTTCGATTGGCGACGAACGCTATCACGACAAACATCCGTTCCATGAGCTTCTGCATGGTGGCCAAGCGACCCAAGATCAAGTCCGTGCGTGGGTGTTGAACCGCTACTGTTACCAAAGCGCTATCCCACGCAAGGATTCGGCATTGATGTCAAAAGCGACGGACCCTGAATTCAGGCGGGAGTGGCGCCGCCGCATTGTCGATCATGATGGTACTGATGACGGCGAAGGTGGCATCGAACGTTGGCTGAAGCTGGCGGAAGGCGTCGGGCTGGATCGCGATTATGTGGCCTCAATGAAAGGCGCGCTTCCGATCAGCACCTTCGCAACTGAAGCTTATGTTCATTATGTACGTGATCATACGTTGCTCGAAGGCGTTGCCTCTTCACTAACAGAATTATTCGCGCCATCAATCCACAAAGAACGGATCGCCGGTTTGCTGGAGCACTACGATTTCGCCAACGACATCACCTTGTCTTATTTTCGCAAGCGCCTTGATCAAGCGCCCCGTGATGTTGCTTTCGGTTTGTCTTGGGTGCTCGACAACGCCAACACCGTTGAACGACAGCAGGCCGTTATCGCCGCACTTTATTTCAAATGTGACGTGCTATGGGCGCAACTGGATTCCCTATACTATTCCTATGTTACGCCAGGCTTCGTCCCGCCCGGCGCCTATGACCCCGGCAACGGCGCATGAGCCCGCGCGCCGTCATCGTCGAAACATCAGTGCCCCGCTTGCCGAGGGGGGTGCGTTTAAAACATGACGAAGTCCGCAGTCAGTGGGTTGTTCTTGCGCCGGAACGCATGTTTGCCCTTGATGACATCGCCCAGGCTGTCATGCAGGACGTTGATGGCAAACGCAGTGTGTCGGATATCGTCGACGGACTGGCGGAAAAATTCCAGGCCCCGCGCGCGCAAATTCTCGTAGATGTGACTGCCATGTTGCAAGAATTCGCCGACAAAGGGGTTCTCGAAACATGACCACCCCGCCGCCGCTTCCCCTCGCCATGCTGGCGGAACTGACTCACCGATGCCCCCAGCGCTGTCCCTACTGTTCAAATCCGTTGGAACTCAGTCGCCGCAGCCTCGAACTCGACACTGCCGCGTGGCTTGGCGTTCTTGATGAAGCCGCCGCACTTGGCATGCTCCAGATCCATTTTTCCGGTGGTGAACCGACGGCGCGTGACGACTTGGAAGCCTTGGTCGAACACGCCGAAAATAAGGGGCTGTATACGAACCTGATTACATCCGGGATATTGCTTGACCGCCAACGGTTGGAGCGGCTGGCTAGGTTAGGGTTGCAACATGTTCAACTTAGTTTCCAGGGGGCCGAGCCCATTGTCGGGGACCATATTGGCGGATATGCGGGTGGCCACGCCAAAAAATTAAAGTTGGCGGCAATGGTTAGCGACATTGGCCTGCCGCTAACCATCAACGCGGTTATGTGCCGCGAAAACATGCACCAGCTAGAGGCTATGATCGACCTCGCTGTTGGCTTCGGCGCGCAACGATTGGAGGTTGCTAACGTCCAGTATTACGGATGGGGTCTGAGCAACCGTAACGCCTTACTGCCAACCCGTGCACAACTGGATCAGGCAACCGCGACGGTCGAAGCCGCTCGTGAAAGATTGAAGGGCATCTTGGTTTTCGATTATGTGGTGCCGGACTACTACGCCAAGCGCCCGAAAGCCTGTATGGGGGGATGGGCGCAACGGTTTCTAAATGTTAATCCGGAAGGGTTGGTATTGCCGTGCCATGCCGCCCAAACAATTCCTGACCTTAAATTTGAGCGTATTGGGGACCGGCCATTGGCCGACATCTGGCGCGACAATCAGGCGTTCACCCGGTTTCGCGGCACAGCGTGGATGCCTGAGCCCTGTGTATCCTGTGACAAACGGGAAGTTGACTGGGGTGGCTGTCGCTGTCAGGCCATGGCAATTGCCGGACGGGCCGATGTCGCAGATCCAGCCTGCGAACTCTCCCCAGATCACGACGTAATGCTGGCAATTGCGGAAGCTGAAGGCACAGAAAACACCATGGACGACACTGACTACACCTATCGGCAAATAGGTGGCTCGACCTAGCATAAGCGAAGTTTTCTTCAGGGAGAAAGACGTGAACCAACCTTTAACGCAACGCACCACTCTGGGCACCTTTCTTGCCGCAATCGCATCTCTTTCTCGTGTGGCGCCATTGATTTTCGGCGCAGTCGCGATAACCGCAAGCATGTCTGCCGATGCCATCGCCGGTAGTGACCTTGTTTACATCAGCAACGAAAAAAGCAGCAACATTACAGTCGTTGACGGCAACACCTTTGAGGTACTGCGCGCCTTCGACACCTGCCGCCGTCCTCGTGGAATGCATTTCAGCTTGGACCGAAAACTATTCTATGTTGGCTGTGCCGACGACAGCCAAATTGCCGTGTACGCGACGGCGACCGGAAATCTAGTCGACCGTATTCTAAATGTAGAGGAGCCGGAAACCTTTGACCTCAGCCCGGATGGAAAGACCCTTTATGTTTCCAACGAAGAAGATGCAACAGCCTCTTTCGTCGACATCAAAACTCGAAAAGTTGTCGCTGAGGTTGAAATCGGTGAAGAACCAGAAGGCGTTTTGGTGACGAAAGACGGAAGCACTATTTATGTTGCGTCAGAAGCTAACAACATGGTCCATGTGATCAACACCAAAAATGCCGAAGTCGTTGCCGATATTCTTGTTGATGTTCGTCCCCGACGTTTTGCCTTGTCAATAGACGAGAAAGAACTGTGGGTTTCCGCCGAGCTGGCTGGCGTCGTAGACATCATCGACACAGCGACCAACAAGATCATTGGCGACGTGTATTTCTTGCCAAAAGGATTTCGCAAAGAACAGGTAACGCCCGTCGACCTGCTGATTACCCGTGACGGAAAGACTGCATATGTCGCCCTTGGCCGCGCCAATCATGTTGCCGTCGTTGATGTTGCCAGCCGAAAAGTCACTGATTACATCCTTGTTGGCAAGCGGGCCTGGGGATTGGCACTCAGCGCCGATGAAAAACGCTTATGGGTCGCCAATGGCCTTTCAGATGATGTCTCCATCATTGATACGGCAAGCCTCAAAGTGATCAAGTCGATTGCCGTTGGCAAAGTTCCTTATGGAATCCTAATCGATGATCAATAAGGCGGAGGTTTTGGCCCGCTCCCTATTGTCGGTGCTGCTCTTGTTTGTTGCACTTTTGCCGGCACGGGTGGCGTTGTCGGCCGAAAAGACACCCTTCACCATTGCTTATCTACAACTGTCAGGTGACCCCCGTTACGAAGCACCTCGTGCCTATGCCGGGATTGAAGTGCGCTCGCGCCACCGTCCATTTGATGGTGCTGCTATTGCCGTTCGTGGCAGCCGAATCATCGGGCGAGCACTTGGTCTCAAGTTTTCTTTGCAGCGCGCGACGGCGGAAACAACCGACGGGTTGATGTCGGAACTGAACCGTTTGAATAACGAGGAAAATGTCAAATTTTTCCTGGTTGATGCATCAGCAGATGTGCTGACCACATTGTCAAAACACGTCCGTGGGCGTGATATCCTACTGTTTAATGTCTCCGCGCCTGACGATGTTTTGAGAAGCGATGCGTGTGCCGCCAATGTCATGCACACCGTTCCTAGTCGCGCGATGCGCAATGACGCCTTGGCCCAGTTCATGATTGCCCGTCGGTGGAAGCATGTCCTGGTCTTAAAGGGCGAATTTCCGGAAGACACGGCAATTGCCGAGGCCTTTCTTGCGTCTGCGCGAAAATATGGCCTGTCAATCTCAGAGGTTCGGGATTTTGTTCTCGGCAGTGACCCGCGTCAGCGTCATAAGAATAATATCGCGCTGCTCACCTCAGGCGTCGATTACGATGCCGTGTTCGTCGCCGACAGCCTCGGCCAAGTCGGACGTTATGTCGCCTATCAAACAGCCCTGCCCCGCCCCGTTGTAGGCAGTGAAGGACTGATCGCCGAGGCCTGGCATTGGACCTGGGAACGCCACGGCGCGCCGCAACTGAACCAACGCTTCGAGCGAAAGATCAACCGCCACATGGGCAGTAAAGATTGGGCCGCCTGGGTCGCCGTCAAAGCCATTGTTGAGGCCCTCGCACGATCTGGGGCACGATCTGGAAAAACAGACTTTAAGTCTGTCAGTGCATATCTCAAGAGCCCAAAAATGGTCCTTGACGGTTACAAGGGGCTACCCATGAGCTTCCGTTCTTGGGATAACCAGCTTCGTCAGCCGATCCTGATCCACACCCACAATGCTGTTATTGGGCGCGCGCCTTTGGACGGTTTTCTGCACCAAAAGCAGTATATGGATACGCTTGGGTATGACGCCCCCGAGAACCGTTGCCGCATCCGCTAGAACACTTCCGGCGATTTTTGGATCACCGAAAGTGTTCTAACTAGTTGATACCCCCGCAAACCCACGTTCTAGAATGACCCTATTCGCTCCGGTTTTGCTCTAGCCCGGATATTTCATGAAGCCGCGTAATAACTGATTTTTGAGTTAATTTCTGTTGGTTGGCACGGTTGGTTGAGTATTCTCTGTTCGGAGGCCATGCCTGCGCTGTCCGGTGTCCTGATTTG
>Ga0316203_1000146_pt1 | contig 126297 bp, 113 predicted proteins | sample 6monrhotite_MG_FD_204940 | JGI IMG/M metagenome (GOLD analysis project Ga0316203, IMG submission 204940) | Microbial mat bacterial communities from mineral coupon in-situ incubated in ocean water Damariscotta River, Maine, United States -... | ecosystem: Environmental > Aquatic > Marine >... | reverse complement strand
TTCAAGTCCTACCTTCGCCTTGAATTCTGCGCTGTGAACCTTACGTTTCTTCGTCTCGCTCATTTCGATTATCCTTGGGGCCAAATTGAAGCTTAAACTATTGTCTGGAATCCGGGGTCCACTTTAAACAGAACATGCAGAAAAGAAGACGAAAGAGCATTTAAGCTTTTTAAAAGGACAGATGGAATCCTTGTATAAGCTAATATCCAAGCGCTACAAAAAATAAGAATATTTTTTGCTATATTACGTCAGCATGAATTGGACAGATGGTGGCGGAGTATTAAAACTAAATTTAAGTCGCCTTAATGTCTGCTGTTGGCCGGAAGCAGAAATAGAACATTGGAAACAATACATAGAGTTATCCGCATATCCACGGGGCGTAGCGCTCCATTAAAAGAGCAGCGAAGGCCGGTGGATATGTGGGTAACTCGGAATTGGAAACATTAAAAACCTCTTGATGACCGATAAAATGAGCTGTAAAAAGGTCATTAACTTGATTATGTTCATAAGATGACCTATAATAAGACCTGTAAACAAGTCATTTAGGAGTGTGAAATATGGTCAATTCAATCTTAGCTGATGCAACCACCAGCATTTCAGAGTTAAAAAAGAACCCCATGGCGGTTGTTGATAGCGCTGATGGTTTTCCAATCGCGGTACTTAATCGCAACCAACCAGCATTTTATTGTGTGCCAGCGGCAGCGTATGAGACGTTAATGGATAAGCTGGAAGATGTTGAGTTAGCTGCAATCGTTGCGGAAAGACAAGGTAGTGAAGAAATTGAGGTGAGCATCGATGAGCTATAAGCTCAAGTTCATGATTGAAGCCCTAAAAGAGTGGGGAAAACTCGATAAAGGCGTTAAAACTCAGTTTAAAAAGAAGTTGGTCGAACGGTTAGAGAGTCCACGAGTGGAGTCAGCTAGGTTATGTGGACTCAAAGATTGCTACAAGATAAAACTAAGATCAGCGGGTTATCGTCTGGTATATGAAGTCCGAGATAATGAGTTAGTTGTCTCTGTTGTGACAGTTGGGAAGCGTGAGCGTAACCTTGTTTATAACATCGCTAAGAAGCGAATTTAATCATTGGAAACTGAGGATAAATGAATGAATTTTCGCTTGATCCATTTTATTAAGCGCAAGCTTATACAGTTACTTGGCGGTATCGAAAAACAAGAGCACATGCATGTGCTCGATAAGTGTCAGAGTGAACTCAACGACTACAAGGTATTTGCCACGTCTCTTTATAACTATTATGGTAGTTATCCAGCTTGGAAGGCCCAGCAAGAATACCGCGAACTTCTATCAAATAAAGGTATAGCCTTAACGCGCAGGGTATTGCAAAGCCCTGACAAATTAAAGTCGTGTACGCATGAAGAGTATATAGATATATATCTTGGGAGAATTGTAGACGCGTTCACTAAGATGGTGCGTATGTATCCCACGCATTTTAAGGGCGATCACCACTATTGGTATGAAGAGAAACTTAGCAGTGCTCGGGGTAACGACTACCTTAAAAAAGAATCATTGGAATAAATTTATAGGAAAGCTCCCAGATATAAATGCTTGGAAAACTGAATCACATGAAGGAGTTGTAAAGATATATAGATGCAAGGGTGGGAAATGCCCACCTAATCCACCTTCAAGTGTAACTGTGTATTAGTAATGCCTAATCGGGTAACCGGGGGTCTCTAACCCCCAGTCCCCCCAACAAAATAAATATAAACTTTTACAAAGACGCTAGACAAATATGGCTCCAATTGAGATTAAACGTGCGCAAGATCTAGCGCGCTTACGCCGACTTTCCCTGTCTGCACAAGGTTTACTTCAAGCACAGCCCTACGGGTCTGGTCTGGCAGGGGCACGTAAAGCGATTAACCACATAGGGTATGTGCAGATTGACACCATATCGGTGGTGGAACGAGCTCACCATCATGTTCTTCACTCCAGAGTACCCAAATTCAAGCCAGCCATGACAAATCAAATGTTGCTCGCTGGAGACATTTTTGAGTATTGGACACACGCTGCCGCTTTTCTACCCATCGCCGATTTTCGCTTTTCCTTGCCCTACAAACACGCCATTAAAAGTGGCCAAACCCATTGGTATAAAACCCCTGATAAGACGCTCATGGGCGAACTATTGGTACGCATACGTTCAGATGGCCCGTTACGATCTCGTGATATAGAGACTGACACCACAAAACGCGCAGGATGGTGGGACTTGAAACCAGCGAAAAAAGCGCTCGAACAGCTGTATATGGAAGGAGAGCTAATGGTGAGTAACCGCGAAGGCTTCCAAAAGACATATGATCTAACTGAGCGGGTACTGCCATCCCACGTCAATTCACAGACTCCCAGTATGGAAGAGTTTGCGGCTCATATTGTAGATCAACAGTTACGCTGCCATGCGTTTGCATCACTCAAAGGGTTAACTTACCAGCGTAAAAATGCCGAACTACGGAAAGCGGTGAAAGCCTTGGTAAACGAAAGGTTGGCGCAGGGTACCTTAGAAAAAATACAAATTAACAGCGGTGAATTATTTATAATCGAAACCGGCGCACTAGAACGCTCTCTTCCTCAGCTACGTAACCGCATGTCAATTCTGTCGCCATTCGACAACAGTGTTGTTCAGCGTGAACGGCTAAAAGCACTGTTTCAATTCAACTATCAAATAGAATGTTATGTGCCCGCAGCCAAACGTCGATATGGTTATTTTAGTTTACCATTACTTTATCGAGATGAATTTATTGGACGGATGGATTGTAAAGCTCATCGAAAAACCAGTCATTTAGAGATCAAATCACTACATTTAGAACAACATAGTTTTGATGAAGATTTAATCATTACCGCATTCGTAGGCGCCATGACGCAATTTTGTGATTTTCAAGGATGTGGCTCAGTGTCATTGACAAAATCTCACCCAAAACATCTAACTCAACGTTTGCACAATGCACTAAAGCCTATTGGGGAAGCAGCCTAACAAGGTTTATCATATTTACAAAGGTCCTCTTTTGGCCGAAAGCAGTAGTTCGTGAAGTTCAACTTGAATGCCAGTACCTGGCTACTATTCGATGGCTGGTGAAAAACCAGCCAACAAAGCAAGAATTACAACAACTCATCACAGGAATTAGGACTGGAGGAAATATAAATGATGAATATTTACAGCCACGTGAAATTTAGTCATTTGGGAGAGAAAGTAATCTTTCGCTACGCCACACCCTGATCACATGAATAGATTTTTGTTCTCTTAAATAAACAATTCGAAATGGAGGATGAATCAGCTCTCTGATTTTTGATTCATCAAACTCAGGGACTATTCTGCCTATATCGGGATTGTCTTGTAAGGTATAGATATGATCGATGATGGCGGTTACAAATTGCAAGCCAATATGTGGAACGCCTTCATCTTGATAAAATTCTTTTATCCCTTCTAGGTCAGCAAATGCAGAGTTAGAGACCGATATTTTCACCTAATCAATACCCAGTTTCTTTTTAACCTGGTCTAATTCTAGTGCTTTCCCTTCTTTTATCTCCATTAGCCCCTGAGCTATTGCCTTTATAAATGCCCGTTCTTCTTCAATTTTTTCATATTCATCAAGCCCCTGAACGACAGCTACGCCTCTGCCACGGCTTGTAAGTAATATAGCTCTATGCGTATTTTTTGCTCGATTGACTACTTTCCCTGGATTAACTTTAAGGTCAGATAAGGGAACTACATCTTCGGAGAATTTAATTTGCATCGTTAATTCCTCTTCAACAGGTGATGGCTAGAGCACCTGATTATAGCACCAGTTATAAAAAACCTCAATTGAAGGTACTTACCCCGAGGAATAGCGCTAAGTAAAATCGAGTCAACATACTGTCGACAAAAAAGCCATTTATTGCTAAGTATAGTAGGGCATAAAAATTTCAACTTATTGATTAATATCAGTATAGTTGATCATAGTAGGGGTTAGCGACTGATTTGTAATCAGCAGGTCGTAGGTTCGACTCCTATCGCCAGCTCCATTTTTAATTTAGTTCAAATAAGTTTGTACTCGTGAATTCCGTGCTGAAACTCTCCGTACAGGAAGAATGCAGGTAACTTAAACTCCTGGAATATTAGGGGAGTCTTAAAAATCAGGCCATGGCCTGATTTTTTTGTTTTCTGCAGGGCCAATGGAATCAACTGCTTTAGCGGTGCTTTTGTCTCTTGGCCTATTTCTTTTTTGCGCTTTGCGCGGTTCCCCTGTATCTTCCGTTGCGGGAGTTGGCTAGGCAATCGCTGTTCGATTATTTCGATGATCGGGTAGAGGAAAGTCCGGGCTCCATAGGGCAGGGTGCCAGGTAACGCCTGGGCGGTGAGAACCGACGGCCAGTGCAGCAGAAAGATACCGCCTACCTCGGTAGGTAAGGGTGAAATGGTGCGGTAAGAGCGCACCGCGTGGCTGGTAACAGTCATGGCATGGTAAACCCCACTCGGAGCAAGACCAAATAGGGGAACGTATGGCGCGGCCCGCGTTGTTCCCGGGTAGGTTGCATGAGGTGTGTGGCGACGCACATCCCAGATGAATGATTGTCCTCGACAGAACCCGGCTTATCGGCCGACTTCCACCTTATTCTCTTTAGTAACAGCTAGTTACTGTGCGTGTTTTTGCCCTTCCGTATGGAAGGGCAATGTTGCTTTAATTGCCTTTTTTCTTTTCCTGCACCCTCTTTTCCCAATCCAGCGCGGTCTGGGTGATCAGGTTAAGGTCGTTATGTTTCGGTTGCCAGCCGAGGGTCTCTTGGATCTTGCTGGCGGCGGCGATCAGTGCGGGCGGGTCACCTGCGCGGCGCGGCTCTTCGACGGTTTTGATCGGGCTGCCGTGGCACTTTTCGACTGCATTGAGTACCTGGCGTACGCTGAAGCCGCCGCCGTAGCCGCAGTTAAGGGTAGTTGATTCACCGCCATCACGTAGATATTCCAGTGCTTTGAGGTGGGCGCTGGCGAGGTCGTCAACGTGGATGTAATCACGCACACCGGTGCCGTCTTCGGTGGGGTAGTCGGTACCGAAGATCGCTACCTGCTCACGCGCGCCGGTTGCCACTTCGCAGGCAACTTTGATCAAGTGAGTCGCTTCAGGGGTTGATTGGCCTATCTGGCCTTCAATATTGGCCCCTGCGACATTAAAATAACGCAGCACGACGTAGTTTAAGTCGCAGGCGGCAGCGAGATCACGCAGCATCCACTCGCTCATCAGCTTTGAGGTGCCGTAAGGATTGATTGGCACCAGCGGGGTCTCTTCGGATGCGGGTAGTTCATCGGGGATGCCGTAAACGGCGGCGGTCGATGAAAAAATAAAATGAGAAACCCCCGCTTTTTGACAGCAATCTAGCAAGTTACGCGTGTTGCAGGTATTGTTGCCGTAGTACTTCATGGGATCGCTAACGGATTCAGGGACAACGATATTGGCAGCAAAGTGTAAAACGGCCCCAATGTCGTGGTCTTTTAGAATCTGACTGACGAGTGTCTGGTCGCCGGTATCACCAATGACAAGCTCTCCATGTAGTACCGACTCTTTAAATCCGGTGGAGAGATTGTCGAGTACCACTATCTTGTGGCCAGCTTCACCGAGCTGGCGGACGACGTGACTGCCAATATACCCTGCGCCACCTGTCACCAATATTCCTTGTTGCGGCATTTACTATCCCTCTGCTGTAATATGGGTAGTTCAGAATAATAACACTGAATTATAATTGTACGCATCAATGTGTGTGGATAGTTTGGCGGTGATATTTGGTGACGTGCATTTGATCTGGTGGAAAATCTGCTTTTTAAGAAAAAAATCACAACTTTCATCACTTTGAACAACTATTTTGTTGACAATAAGGCACTTCATGAGCAGAATAAGCCGCTTGCATTTTTGGAGGGGTTCCCGAGTGGCCAAAGGGATCAGACTGTAAATCTGACGGTTCATCCTTCGGAGGTTCGAATCCTCCCCCCTCCACCAAAATAACAAGGTGTAATAAGTGCCAGTGTTGACATAAGCGGGTGTAGTTCAATGGTAGAACGTCAGCCTTCCAAGCTGAACACGTGGGTTCGATTCCCATCACCCGCTCCATTTTATGAAGATGGATGGCAGTTTAGTTGAAGTAAGTTTTGCCTGTGATGGGCGAGTGAAGCGCCCATATAGCTCAGGTGGTAGAGCACTCCCTTGGTAAGGGAGAGGTCACCGGTTCGACTCCGGTTATGGGCTCCATATTATTGAAGTATGGTGTTTTTTTATTTTTTTGGCGTGTGCTGGTAATTTAGCTATTGGGAGACAATCGCGATGTCTAAGGAAAAATTTGAACGTAATAAGCCACATGTAAATGTGGGCACGATTGGTCACGTTGATCATGGTAAAACAACACTGACAGCAGCGCTGACAGTGACGCAGGCAAAGAAGTTTGGCGGTGATTCAAAGGGTTATGATCAAATTGATAGTGCACCTGAAGAGCGTGCTCGTGGTATCACGATTGCGACTGCTCACGTAGAGTATGAGTCAGACAATCGTCACTACGCTCACGTCGATTGTCCAGGACATGCTGATTATGTGAAAAACATGATCACCGGTGCTGCGCAGATGGACGGCGCGATTCTGGTCTGTTCTGCTGCTGACGGCCCTATGCCTCAGACGCGCGAGCATATCCTGCTGGCACGCCAGGTCGGCGTACCCTATATTATTGTGTTCCTGAACAAAGCGGACATGGTTGATGATGAAGAGCTGCTTGAGCTAGTTGAAATGGAAGTGCGTGAGCTGCTAGACAAATATGATTTCCCTGGTGACGATACCCCAGTGATCATCGGTTCTGCGCTCAAAGCACTAGAAGGCGACGATAGTGAGATTGGTACACAGGCAATTGCCAAGCTGATCGATGCACTGGATACATACATCCCACAGCCAGAACGTGCTATCGACGGTGCTTTCCTGATGCCAGTAGAGGATGTATTCTCTATTTCAGGTCGTGGTACTGTTGTGACCGGTCGTATTGAGCAGGGTGTTGTTAAAGTTGGCGAAGAGATTGAGATTGTTGGTATCAAAGATACTGTCAAAACCACTTGTACCGGTGTTGAAATGTTCCGTAAGTTGCTTGATCAGGGTGAAGCCGGTGATAACGTAGGTGTTCTACTGCGTGGAACCAAGCGTGAAGAGGTTGAGCGTGGCCAGGTACTTTGTGCGCCAGGTTCTATTAAGCCACACACCAAGTTCGAAGCTGAAATCTATATTTTGAACAAAGATGAAGGCGGGCGTCATACTCCATTCTTCCAGGGATATCGCCCACAGTTTTACTTCCGCACAACGGACGTAACGGGTGCATGCGAGCTTCCAGAGGGTACAGAGATGGTGATGCCTGGTGATAATGTAGCAATGACTGTTACTTTGATCGCGCCAATCGCCATGAGTGAAGGGCTGCGCTTTGCGATTCGGGAAGGTGGGCGTACTGTTGGTGCGGGTGTTGTTGCAAAAATTATTGAATAATTAATTAAAGAAAAATAATTACGAGTAGAAGATTGTAGTTTATTCGGACGCGTAGGTGTCGTAAGATGCCTATGCTTTGTTTTACTTGCAGGTTCTACGCGTTGAAGAAGTTAAAAAATAGGCCAGTAGCTCAATTGGCAGAGCGGCGGTCTCCAAAACCGCAGGTTGGGGGTTCGATTCCCTCCTGGCCTGCCACTTTAATTAGTAAAGTAGGTGGGTCTAATTTATTTAGACATTTAAGAGGCTTGGGCAAAATACAGTGGATAAGTTAAAGTTTCTATTAGCTGTACTGGTGCTGGGTGGCGCAGTGTTTGGTTTTTATCACTTCGGTGAAGAATCTATGCTGTACCGGGTGATTGGTATACTGGCGGCTCTGGGTATTGCGACAGGTATTATGTTGCAGACGGTAGTAGGGCAGCAGGCGTGGGGCTTTTTAGGCGATGCGCGTACTGAAGCGCGTAAGGTCGTCTGGCCGACACGTAAAGAAACGGTGCAAACAACGTTGATGGTGCTTGCGATGGCTATCCTCTGTGCAATTTTGCTGTGGCTGTTTGATTCATTTTTATCGTGGGCTGTTAGTTATCTGACAGGCGCGGGAGGCTAGCACGTGGCAATGCGTTGGTACGTTGTACATGTATATTCTGGCTTTGAGCAGCAGGCTGTGCGTTCGCTGAAAGACCGAATTGTTTTTGGTGAAATGGAAGACAAGTTTGGTGAAATACTCGTGCCTACGGAAGAGGTGATCGAGATGCGCGGTGGTCAAAAGCGTAAAAGTGACCGTAAATTTTTCCCTGGTTATGTGCTGGTTCAGATGGAACTGGATGATGTGACCTGGCATCTGGTTAAAGATGTGCCAAAAGTGATGGGCTTTATCGGTGGAACGAGTGATCGCCCTGCACCTATTAGTGATAAAGAGGCGCAGCGTATCATCGATCGCATTCAGGAAGGCGTTGAAAAACCACGTCCTAAAGTCCTGTTTGAGCCGGGTGAAGTGGTACGTGTTACTGATGGGCCATTTGCAGATTTTAACGGTGTGGTGGAAGAGGTTAATTATGAAAAGAGCCGTGTTCGCGTCGCTGTGTTGATTTTTGGACGCTCCACACCAGTAGACCTTGAGTTTGGTGAGGTCGAAAAGAGTTAGTTTTTAACCGGTCTGATTTTAAGATCGGTTTTTATCGTAAACCAATGGGGAGCCGCGAGGCGTTTGCACCCGGGAGTAAAGAGAGATGGCAAAGAAGATTGAAGCTTATATCAAGCTACAGGTGCCTGCAGGCAAAGCGAATCCAAGTCCTCCAGTAGGCCCTGCGCTAGGTCAGCACGGCGTCAATATCATGGAGTTTTGTAAGGCGTTCAACGCTAAGACTCAGGGCATGGAGGCAGGATTACCTGTTCCAGTTGTGATTTCAGTCTATTCTGATCGTAGTTTTACCTTCATCACCAAAACGCCACCAGCGGCTATTCTATTAAAGAAAGCAGCGGGTATTAAGAGTGGTAGTGGTACACCTAACACCAAAAAAGTTGGCAAGGTTTCGCGTGCACAACTAGAAGAAATTGCGACAACAAAAATGCCAGACTTGACGGCGGCCAACATGGATGCGGCAGTTCGCACCCTGGCGGGTACTGCTCGCAGCATGGGTCTTGATACGGAGGGTGTGTAAGATGGCTAAATTGACAAAACGTAATCGCGCGATTCGTGAAAAAGTTGAAGCAGGTAAAACTTATGGCTTTGATGACGCAGTTGCAATTCTGAAAGACCTTTCAACCGTTAAGTTTAACGAGTCTGTTGATGTGAGCATTAACCTTGGTGTTGATGCAAAAAAATCGGATCAGGTTGTGCGTAGCGCGACTGTGCTGCCAAACGGTACAGGTAAAACTGTTCGTGTGGCAGTATTTGCGCAGGGCGCGAATGCAGAAGCGGCTCAAGCTGCTGGCGCTGACATCGTTGGTTTTGATGACCTTGCCGCCTCTATTAAAGAAGGCAATATGGATTTTGATGTTGTGATCGCAAGCCCAGACGCAATGCGCGTTGTGGGTCAGCTTGGTCAGATACTGGGTCCGCGTGGCCTGATGCCTAATCCTAAAGTGGGTACCGTGACACCTGATGTTGCGACTGCGGTTAAGAATGCCAAGGCTGGGCAGGTGCGTTATCGTACAGATAAAGCAGGTATCATCCACTGCACTATCGGTAAAGTAAATTTCGAAGCGGGTGCACTGAAAGGCAACCTTCAGGCGCTGTTGGCTGATCTTGTTAAGGCTAAGCCAAGCTCTGCAAAGGGTGTGTATTTAAAGAAAATCTCTGTATCAAGCACGATGGGCCCAGGCATACAGCTGGATCAGTCGACTGTTGCGGCTAGTGTTGCATAGAGGTCTCTGCGCGCAAGCGCAAACAAAGAACTTTGGGCCCTGTTGAGCGTAAGCTCGACAGACGTCGAAGACCGTTGGTGAGAGAAGCGAAGCACTGTAACTCTCTTAATTGAAAATAGTGATATTTTTTGCCAGCGCAGGCGGTGGTTCCGTACAGGATTTTCCCTGATATCGGTCACCGTTATTAAAGCAGCGTATTTAAGTAAATACGCTATGTGATCAATAAACATTGCTGTTAAATGTTTATAACTCAGGAGGTAGACGATTGTTAACTTTAGCTGAAAAACAAGCGATCGTTGCTGAAGTGGCCACCACTGCTGCTAATGCTCACTCTGCTGTTGCTGCGGAATACCGCGGTATTACAGTCGATGACATGACAGCATTGCGAGTTAAAGCACGCGAATCTAGTGTTTCCCTACGTGTTGTTAAAAACACATTGGCGAAGCGCGCGGTAGAAAATACCGAGTTCGAGTGTATTTCTGACTTGTTAGTTGGTCCACTGGTTTTGGCATTTTCGAATGAAGAGCCATCTGCAGCCGCACGCGTTATCAATGACTTTTCCAAAGAGAACGACAAGCTGGTAGTTAAAGCTGTTGCGCTTCGCGGTCAGTTACTTGATCCGTCGGATTTGAAGAAGCTTGCGACAATGCCAACTAAGGATGAAGCGATTTCAATGTTGATGTCGGTGATGAAAGCACCGATTGAGAAATTTGTTCGCACGCTTGCAGAGCCCAATAATAAATTGGCTCGCACCTTGGATGCAGTACGAAACCAGAAAGATGCAGCGTAAACGCAAACCATTTAGTTTAATATTTAATTTTTAGGAGTAAATTTTCATGGCAGTTTCATCAGAAGAGATTTTAGATGCGATTTCTAACATGACAGTAGTTGAGGTTGTTGACCTTATCTCTGCAATGGAAGAAAAGTTTGGCGTATCAGCAGCCGCCGCCGTTGCAGTAGCAGCACCTGCCGCTGGCGAAGGTGGCGCAGCAGCCGCTGAGCAGACAGAGTTTGATGTTGTAATGACTAGCTTTGGCGCTAACAAAGTTTCTGTTATTAAAGCAGTTCGTGGCATCACTGGGCTAGGCCTTAAAGAAGCGAAGACGCTTGTTGAAGGCGCACCTTCCCCAATTAAAGAAGGCGCAAGCAAAGACGAAGCTGAAGATGTTAAGAAGCAGCTTGAGGAAGCGGGCGCTGAAGTCGAGATTAAATAAATCTGACGCGACGCCTGGTTTGCCGTTAGGCAGACCAAAAAATGAAGCGGGCTTGCAGCCATGGGTTGCGGGCCTGCTTCTGCTTATTTGTTTTTGTCGCCCTGGTGGCGGCAGATTTTGTAGCAAGTGACCTGTGACCGCATCATCACAGGTTCAGATTTCAACTAAAAGTTGAGGATCCCAAATGGCATACTCATTTACTGAGAAGAAATGTATTCGTAAGGACTTTGGAAAGAGTCCAAGCATTCTGGAAGTTCCATATCTACTGGCGACCCAGATTGAATCTTATCAGTCCTTTTTGCAGTCTAGTGCTGCGGGCCCGGACGATAGGGTTGATCAAGGGCTTCAGGCTGCATTTAAATCAGTGTTCCCAATCGCAAGCTACTCCGGTAATGCTGCGTTGGAGTATGTCAGTTATGACCTGGGTACCCCGGTATTTGACGTCAAAGAGTGTCAGATGAGAGGTGTTACCTACTCAGCTCCTCTGCGTGTCAAGGTTCGCCTTGTTATCTACGATAAAGATGCACCCGCCAGTCGCAAGGTTGTGAAAGACATTAAAGAACAGGAAGTCTACATGGGTGAAATCCCGTTGATGACCAATAACGGCACATTCGTTATAAACGGAACAGAGCGTGTGGTTGTCTCTCAGCTGCATCGCTCTCCAGGTGTGTTTTTTGATCACGATAAAGGTAAAACCCATTCATCAGGGAAATTACTTTTTTCTGCTCGTGTGATTCCCTATCGTGGTTCGTGGTTAGATTACGAATACGATCCAATGGACTGTATTTTTGTCCGTATTGATCGCCGTAGAAAATTACCAGTGACTGTGCTGCTGCATTGCCTTGGTTACACGAATGAACAAATTCTTGAAATGTTCTTCGAAACCGATCGTTTTGAGTTCACAGAAGAAGGTATTAGCCTGGAACTGGTAGCTGAGCGTCTGCGCGGCGAAACCCTTTCGTTTGATGTTAAAGCGAAAAACAAAGTTATTGTTGAAACGGGACGACGCATTACTGCGCGTCATATCCGTGAAATGGAAAAGGCAGGCATTAAGAGTATTGTTGTACCTGATGAATACCTGATTGGTAAGACTATCTCGAAAGACATCTTTGATAAAGAGACTGGCGAAGTGGTTGCCGATGCTAATAGTGAGATCACTGAAGAGTTGCTGGAGAAATTAGTTACTCTTGGACTTGATGATTTAACGACACTGTATACCAATGACCTTGGCCAGGGCCCGTTCATCTCTGACACGCTGCGTCTTGATCACACCCGCACTCAGCTTGAGGCGCAGGTTGAAATCTATCGTATGATGCGTCCTGGTGAGCCGCCAACAAAAGAGTCTGCTGAAGCGCTCTTCCAGAATCTGTTTTTCAATTCTGATCGCTACGATCTTTCTGCGGTTGGTCGTATGAAGTTCAACCGTCGCGTCGGTCGTTCTGAAATTGTTGGTGAAGGGGTGCTTTCTAATGAGGATATCATTGACGCACTGAAAGTTCTGATCGACATTAAAAATGGTCGCGGTACTGTTGATGATATCGATCATCTTGGTAATCGTCGTATTCGTTGTGTGGGTGAAATGGTTGAGAATCAGTTTCGCGTCGGTCTGGTTCGAGTTGAGCGCGCTGTACGTGAACGTCTTGCACTGGCGGAGTCAGAAGGTTTGATGCCACAGGAGATGATCAATGCTAAGCCTGTAACGGCTGTCATCAAAGAGTTCTTTGGTTCAAGTCAGCTGTCTCAGTTTATGGATCAAAATAACCCGCTGTCAGAAGTGACACATAAGCGTCGTGTTTCTGCGCTAGGACCGGGTGGTCTGACACGCGAACGTGCAGGCTTTGAAGTACGTGACGTACATCCAACTCATTACGGTCGTGTATGTCCGATTGAAACACCTGAAGGGCCAAACATTGGTCTGATTAACTCTCTTGCGGTTTACGCACGTACCAATGAATACGGTTTCCTTGAGACACCGTACCGTAAAGTTGAAGATGGCAAGGTGACCGATCATATTGATTACCTTTCAGCGATCGAAGAGGGTCGCTTTGTTATCGCCCAGGCAAATACTGCTCTGGATGAAAATGGCGTGTTGACCGACGGCCTGATCTCTTGCCGTCATGAAAATGAAACATCGCTATCCAGCCCAGATCGTATCGACTACATGGACATATCGCCAAAGCAGATCGTATCGGTCGCTGCGTCGTTGATTCCATTCCTTGAGCATGATGATGCTAATCGAGCATTGATGGGATCGAATATGCAACGTCAGGCGGTTCCTGCACTGCGTGCTGATAAACCATTAGTCGGCACCGGTATGGAGCGCGCGGTTGCGGTCGATTCGGGCGTTGCGGTTGTTGCAACCCGTGGTGGTAAGGTTGATCTGGTTGATGCTGGGCGTATCGTTGTGCGTGTAAATGACAGTGAGACTGCGAGTGGTGAGCCCGGTGTTGATATCTACAACATGATTAAATATACCCGCTCAAATCAGAACACCTGTATCAATCAGAAGCCACTGGTTAGCCCTGGTGATGTAATTGCTTGTGGTGATGTACTGGCTGATGGTTCCTCTACTGAAACGGGTGAACTGGCGTTGGGTCAAAATATGCTGGTGGCATTTATGCCGTGGAATGGTTACAACTTTGAGGATTCGATCCTCATCTCTGAACGTGTAGTTGAGGAAGATCGTTACACTTCTATTCACATTGAAGAGCAGACCTGTGTAGCGCGTGATACCAAGCTCGGTTCTGAAGAGATTACCTGTGATATCCCGAATGTGGGCGAAGGCGCGCTATCGCGTTTGGATGAGTCAGGCATCGTACACATCGGTGCTGAAGTTGGCCCTGGTGATATCCTAGTGGGCAAGGTGACTCCAAAAGGTGAAACACAGCTCACACCGGAAGAGAAGCTGCTACGTGCGATCTTTGGTGAGAAGGCGTCCGATGTTAAAGACACCTCTTCTCGTGTCCCTTCCGGCATGAACGGAACGGTAATTGATGTTCGTGTATTCACTCGCGATGGTGTTGAAAAAGATTCACGTGCGCTTGAGATCGAAAAAGCAGAACTGGGTAAGGTTCGTAAAGATCTGCACGATGAACGTCGTATCATGGAAAGCGATATTTTATCGCGTGTTGAAAAGATTTTGACTGGAAAAGTTTCAGACGGTGGGCCAGAAGGACTGGCTGCTGGCTCTAAAGTGAATAAGAGCTACCTGACAGACCTTGCACAGGATCAATGGTTTTCTATTCGATTGCAGGATGAAGGCGCGAATAAACAGCTGGAAGCACTGCATGATCAATTCAAGCAGCTGAAAAAAGAATTTGAAGCCAGGTTCGAAGAGAAGCGCGCTAAATTAACGGCGGGTGATGATTTGGCACCGGGCGTTTTGAAGATGGTTAAGGTCTATCTTGCGGTTAAACGCCGTACCCAACCGGGTGATAAGATGGCGGGCCGTCATGGTAATAAGGGTGTGATCTCGATGATCGTTCCTGCTGAAGATATGCCATACACCAAAGATGGCACGCCGGTTGATGTTGTGCTGAATCCACTAGGTGTACCATCTCGAATGAACGTTGGACAGATTCTCGAAACGCATCTTGGCTGGGCTGCGAAGGGTGTTGGTAAGCGTATTGCGGAAATGCTGGATGAGAAACGTGAAGTCACTGAAGTGCGTGGTTACATGGATAAGATCTATAACCAGAGTGGTAAAAAAGAAGACCTTGATTCGTTGACCGATGATGAAGTGCTGAAACTGGCGCACAACATGCGCAAGGGTGTGCCGATGGCAACACCTGTATTCGATGGCGCAGCAGAGTCTGAAATTAAGGGGATGTTAGAACTAGCGGGTCTGCCTTCTTCTGGCCAAACGACGCTTTATGACGGACGTACCGGTGACGCATTTGATCGTCCTGTAACTGTAGGCTACATGTACATGCTTAAGCTTAATCATTTGGTTGATGACAAGATGCATGCACGTTCAACTGGACCGTATAGTCTGGTGACGCAGCAGCCATTGGGTGGTAAAGCACAGTTTGGTGGTCAGCGTTTTGGTGAGATGGAAGTGTGGGCACTTGAAGCTTATGGTGCCGCGTACACATTGCAGGAAATGTTGACGGTGAAATCTGATGACGTTGCCGGTCGTACCAAGATGTATAAGAGCATCGTTGATGGCGACCACACAATCGACGCCGGAATGCCTGAGTCTTTCAATGTATTGACGAAAGAGATCAGAGCACTCTGTCTGGATATTGAACTAGATTGATGATGGGGCTAGTTTTGAATCGGAATTTTGCAGGACTGAATATGAATAAATTTGAGCAGGAGACAGCGCAGTGAAAGACTTACTTAACTTGTTGAAGCAGCAAGGGCAGGTCGAAGAGTTTGATGCGATTCGTATCGGACTGGCGTCCCCGGAAAAAATACGTTCCTGGTCGTTTGGCGAAGTCAAAAAACCAGAAACAATTAACTACAGAACCTTCAAGCCTGAGCGTGATGGCTTGTTCTGCGCCAAGATTTTTGGCCCAGTAAAAGATTTTGAATGCCTGTGTGGTAAATACAAACGCCTTAAGCACCGCGGCGTGATCTGTGAGAAGTGTGGCGTTGAAGTGACTGTGACCAAAGTACGTCGTGAGCGTATGGGGCACATTGATCTTGCAAGCCCAGTCGCACACATCTGGTTCCTGAAATCATTGCCTTCTCGTATGGGGCTGCTACTCGATATGACCCTGCGTGATATTGAGCGTGTGCTTTATTTCGAAGCATTTGTGGTGATTGACCCAGGTATGACTGAGCTGGAGCGTGGCCAGCTACTAACTGATGAAACATACCTTGATGCGATTGAAGAATATGGTGATGAATTTGATGCGCGTATGGGTGCTGAAGCCGTTTATGAACTGCTGAAGTCTATTGATGTACCGGCTGAAGTTGCGATACTGCGTGAAGAGATCGCTGAAGCGGGTTCTGAAACAAAGATCAAAAAACTGAGTAAGCGCCTGAAGTTGATGGAAGCGCTGATGGGTTCTGGTAATAAGCCTGAGTGGATGGTGATGACCGTTCTACCTGTTCTTCCACCAGAATTGCGCCCACTAGTACCGCTAGATGGTGGTCGTTTTGCGACCTCTGATCTGAATGATCTTTATCGTCGAGTGATCAACCGTAATAATCGTTTGAAACGCCTGCTTGACCTGAGTGCGCCAGACATTATTGTGCGTAACGAAAAGCGTATGCTGCAGGAATCTGTAGATGCACTGCTTGATAACGGCCGTCGTGGTAAAGCGATTACCGGTACCAGTAAGCGTCCGTTGAAATCACTTGCCGATATGATTAAAGGTAAGCAGGGTCGTTTCCGTCAGAATCTATTGGGTAAACGTGTCGATTATTCTGGTCGTTCTGTGATTGTAGTTGGCCCAACGCTGAAATTGCATCAGTGTGGTCTGCCTAAGAAGATGGCGCTTGAGCTATTTAAGCCTTTTATCTTTGGTAAGGTTGAACGTCGCGGTTTGGCAACAACGATTAAAGCAGCTAAGAAACTGGTAGAGCGTGAAGGGCCTGAAATCTGGGATATCCTTGAAGAGGTGATTCGTGAACATCCGGTGATGTTAAACCGTGCGCCAACACTTCATCGTTTGGGTATTCAGGCGTTTGAACCAGTATTGATTGAAGGTAAGGCGATTCAACTTCACCCGCTGGTTTGTACTGCATTCAACGCCGATTTTGATGGCGATCAGATGGCAGTTCACGTGCCACTATCGATTGAAGCGCAGCTTGAAGCGCGTTCATTGATGATGTCGACCAATAACATTCTGTCACCAGCGAATGGTGAACCAATCATTGTGCCTTCGCAGGATGTTGTATTGGGTCTTTACTGTATGACGCGCGAAAAGATTAATGCGCGTGGTGAAGGGATGATCTTTTCTGACATTCTTGAGGTGCATCGCGCATTTGAAAATAAGCTGGTTGAGTTAAGCGCAAAAGTATCTGTCCGTATTCGTGAGGTTACTACTGACGATAATGGTGAGAAGACTGAAACTTTCCGTCGTTACGAAACAACAGCTGGGCGCGCTCTATTATCCGAAATTCTTCCAGACGGTATGGCATTTGAGCTGGTGAATCAGGATATGAACAAAAAAGCGATCTCAGGGTTGATCAACATTTGTTATCGAAGTGTTGGTTTGAAAGAGACTGTGATTTTCGCTGATCAGCTAATGTATACCGGTTTTAAACATGCGATGTTATCGGGTGTTTCTGTTGGTGTGAATGACATGGTGATTCCTGAATCGAAAGAAGAGATTATCGCCTCAGCTGAAAACGAAGTGAAAGATATTGAAAGCCAATATGCTTCGGGTCTTGTGACCAATGGGGAGCGTTATAACAAAGTGGTCGATATCTGGTCGCATACCAATGACCAGGTTGCGAAAGCGATGATGGATAAGCTTGGTACTGAGACTGTGATTAATGCTAAGGGTGAAAAAGTTAAGCAACCGTCATTTAACTCGATTTATATCATGGCTGACTCTGGTGCTCGTGGTAGTGCGGCACAGATTCGTCAGTTGGCGGGTATGCGTGGCCTGATGGCTAAACCGGATGGCTCGATTATTGAGACACCGATTACGGCTAACTTTCGTGAAGGTCTAAACGTTCTGCAGTACTTTATTTCGACCCATGGTGCGCGTAAAGGTCTGGCGGATACCGCGTTGAAAACAGCCAACTCGGGTTATCTGACGCGTCGTCTGGTTGATGTCGCGCAGGACATGGTGATCACGGAAGAGGATTGCGGTACCTCTAATGGCCTATTGATGACGCCACTGATTGAAGGTGGTGATGTTGTTGAGCCACTTCGCGAGCGTATCTTAGGGCGTATTGTTGCTAGTGACGTTGTCTCAACTGATGGTTCTGAAGTTTATGTTACGGCGGGCACCTTATTGGACGAAGCGGCTGTTGATCGTCTGGAAGAGCTCGGCGTTGATCAGATGAAGGTTCGTTCTGCGATCACCTGTGATAATCGTTACGGTATTTGTGCCTCTTGTTACGGGCGTGATCTTGCACGAGGGCATAAAGTGAATATCGGTGAGGCGACTGGTGTTATCGCGGCACAATCGATTGGTGAGCCGGGCACACAGTTGACCATGCGTACTTTCCATATCGGTGGCGCGGCATCTCGTGCAGTGGCAGTTAACAGTGTACAGATTAAGTCTAAAGGTACGGTTCGTTTGCACAACATAAAGTTGGTGCAGAATACCGCTGGTACCAATGTGGCGGTATCTCGTTCGGGTGAGTTGATTATTATTGATGAGACCAGCCGTGAGCGTGAGCGTTACAAGGTTCCATATGGTGCTTTGATTGGTGTGAATGATGGTGATGCCGTTGATGGTGGCCAGACGCTTGCAAACTGGGATCCACATACACATCCAATCGTGACTGAAGTGGCGGGTCGCTTGAAGTTTAGCGACTTCATCGACGGGATTACTGTTCAGAGTGAAACGGATGAAGTAACAGGTCTTTCAAGCATGGTTGTGACCGATCCAAAGGCGCGTGGCTCAAGTGCAAAAGACCTGCGTCCAATGATGAAGATTACCGATGCTGATGGCGGTGATATTTTCTTTGCCGGGACAGATATTCCTGCTGTTTATTTCTTACCTGCTGGTGCGATTATTAACATGGCGGATAACAGTAATGTGAATGTGGGTGATGTGATTGCGCGCATTCCACAGGAATCATCGAAGACTCGTGATATCACCGGTGGTCTACCGCGAGTTGCTGATCTATTTGAAGCACGTAAGCCGAAAGACCCTGCGATTCTGGCTGAAATCAGTGGCACCATTGGTTTTGGTAAGGAGACCAAAGGTAAGCAGCGTCTGGTGATTGTTGGTCAGGATGGTGAGCGTTACGAGACTTTGATCCCGAAATGGCGTCACATCACTGTGTTTGAGGGTGAGCACGTTGAGCGCGGTGAGATGGTCGCTGATGGCGCACCTGCTCCACACGATATTCTGCGTCTGCTGGGTATTGAGACGCTGGCAAACTACATTGTTAATGAAGTACAGGATGTATATCGTCTGCAGGGTGTGAAGATCAATGATAAGCACATCGAGGTAATCGTACGTCAGATGTTGCGTAAGGTTGAGGTTGTCGAGCCTGGTGATGCGCCATTTATTAAGGGTGAGCAGGTTGAGCGAGCACGACTGCTGGTTGAAAACGATGCTGCAGTGAAGGCGGGAAAGACGCCTGCAACCTATGTGAATATACTGTTGGGTATTACCAAGGCATCACTAGCAACGGAATCGTTTGTTTCAGCAGCGTCCTTCCAGGAGACTACGCGTGTACTTACTGAAGCAGCGGTATGTGGTAAGCGTGATGAGCTACGTGGCCTGAAGGAGAACGTCATTGTCGGTCGCCTGATTCCTGCGGGAACCGGGATGGCTTATCACAATGAGCGTCGTCGTAAGGAAGAAGAGGTACAGCAGAAGGTTGCGGTCGACAAAGGGCCAACCAGTAGTGAAGTGGAAGAGGCGCTGCGTCAGGCCTTGACTGAATCGTAAATAGTGGCATTGGCAGTGAGTAGCGTTGACGCTTAATTAGGCGTTAATTGCTACAACCCTGCTAGTAAAATCGAATAAAATGGCGGTTTGTAGTTCTTGACCGCCATTTTTTCACCTGGAGGCCCCTGTCACTGATGGGGGTTGATATTTTTACAATATTGAATTCTAGGGTTTTTCAGTAAATATTCTGTGATTTATTGCATCCGGGCTTGACAGCGGGGTGTAATATCCATAAAATTTCGCGGCTTCGCAGAGAGATAAATTCAGCTCTGTTGAGACTATTTTTAATGTTAAGTGTTTGGTTTGATTGATGGCTCTTTCAATTGTTGTTACTGGGCCTCTGGTTGAGCACTTATTAAGTATTTTGGCTGGAGACAGGTAAGGCATGGCAACAACGAATCAATTGGTACGCAAACCACGCGGTCGCAAAAAAGCGAAAAGCACCGTGCCGGCCCTTGAAGGGTGTCCGCAGAAACGTGGTGTATGTACTCGCGTCTACACAACGACACCGAAAAAGCCTAACTCAGCGCTGAGAAAAGTAGCGCGTGTTCGCTTGACGAACAGCATGGAAGTTTCCACCTACATTGGTGGTGAAGGCCATAATCTTCAGGAACATTCAGTCGTACTGATTCGTGGTGGTCGTGTAAAAGATCTTCCTGGTGTTCGCTACCATACTGTACGCGGTAGCCTGGATACCTCTGGTGTTGATGGCCGTCGTCAAGGTCGTTCTAAGTACGGCGCCAAGCGTCCAAAATCTTAAACCTAATTCATACGAGACTGTAAGCAATGCCAAGAAGAAGAGTTGTCGCCAAAAGAGAAATCCTTCCTGATCCTAAGTTCGGGAATGTGACGCTGGCTAAGTTTGTAAACATCCTGATGGATAGTGGTAAGAAATCCGTTGCGGAAAAGATCGTATATGGCGCGCTTGACCAGATCACCGAAAAAGGTCATGCAGAGCCTGTTGAGTCCTTTAATAAAGCGCTGGAGAACATCCGCCCGCTAGTTGAAGTGAAATCTCGTCGCGTTGGTGGTGCTACCTATCAGGTGCCGATCGAAGTTCGCGCTAATCGTAGCGTTACGCTTGCAATGCGTTGGTTGGTTGATGCAGCACGTGCACGTGGCGAAAAGTCAATGGGCTTACGTCTGGCTGGTGAAATCATGGATGCATGTGAAAGTCGCGGAAGCGCAGTTAAAAAGCGTGAAGATGTACATCGTATGGCTGAAGCGAATAAGGCATTTTCACACTACCGCTGGTAGCACCTGAAAACTTAAAGGTGTAGCGGAGGTGGCTAGAAAAACCCCAATAGAGCGTTATCGTAATATAGGCATCATGGCCCATATTGACGCAGGGAAGACTACCACCACAGAGCGAGTTTTATATTACACAGGTATCTCCCATAAGATCGGTGAGGTACATGACGGTACTGCTACCATGGACTGGATGGCGCAAGAGCAGGAACGAGGTATTACCATTACCTCCGCAGCAACAACCTGTTTTTGGGAGGGGATGGAGAAGCAGTTTCCTCAGCACCGTATCAATATTATTGATACGCCAGGACACGTGGATTTTACGATCGAGGTCGAACGTTCGTTACGTGTATTGGACGCTGCCTGCGCCGTGTTTTGCGCAGTTGGCGGGGTTGAACCACAGTCTGAAACGGTGTGGCGGCAAGCGAATAAGTATTCAGTACCGAGACTCGCGTTTGTAAATAAGATGGATCGTTCCGGCGCAGATTTTTTGCGTGTTGTTGAGCAGATAAAAGAGCGCCTAGGCGCGACACCAGTGCCGCTTCAGTTGCCGATTGGTGCTGAAGAGACGTTTGAAGGGGTTGTTGACCTCATTAAGATGAAGGCGATCTACTGGGATGATGCATCCATGGGGATGTCATTCACAGAGCGGGAAATACCTGCACAGATGCAGGCTGAGTGTGAAGGGTGGCGTGAGCAACTCGTTGAGGCTGCCGCTGAGGCAAATGAGACGTTAATGGATGAATACCTTGAGCACGGAGAGCTTTCGGTTGATGAGATAAAGCGGGGATTGCGAAGTCGTACCATTGCAAATGAAATTGTGTTGGCGATGTGCGGTTCAGCCTTTAAGAATAAAGGCGTTCAAGCAATGTTAGACGCGGTCGTAGAGTATTTGCCGTCGCCGACAGAAGTTCCTGCAATTAAAGGGCTTCTGGATGATGCAGACGAGACAGAGGCTGAACGAGCTCCGCAAGATGATGGTTCCTTTGCTGCGTTAGTGTTTAAGATTGCAACCGACTCTTTTGTTGGAACATTGGCCTTTTTTCGGGTCTATTCGGGGGTGATACGCACTGGTGACAGTGTTTACATTCCGAGTAAAGGAAAAAAAGAGCGAATTGGGCGTATCGTACAGATGCACTCCAATAGCCGCGAAGAGGTTAAAGAGGTAAGGGCAGGTGATATCGCCGCAGCCATTGGGCTGAAAGATGTCACTACTGGTGATACGTTATCTGATGTTAATAACGTAATAACCCTTGAACGTATGGAGTTTCCTGAGCCGGTTATATCGGTCGCTGTAGAGCCGAGAACAACGGCGGATCAGGAGAAGATGGGGGTCGCGCTAGGAAAACTGGCAGCTGAAGACCCCTCTTTTCGCGTACATACGGATGAGGAGACTGGTCAGATAATTATCTCAGGGATGGGTGAGCTTCACCTGGAGATTATTGTTGATAGATTGAAGCGTGAGTTTAGTGTTGCAGCGAATGTTGGTGCGCCACAAGTAGCCTACCGTGAGGCGATCCGCAAGGTCGTTGAACACGAGGCAAAGTTTATTCGTCAATCGGGTGGTCGCGGCCAATATGGGCATGTCTGGTTACGCATTGAACCGCTAGAGACTGGCGCTGGTTATGAATTTGAAGATGCGATTGTTGGCGGTGCAGTTCCACAGGAGTTCATCGCAGCAGTAGATAGAGGGGCTCACGAGCAGATGCAGAGTGGTGTGCTGGCGGGCTATCCAATGGTAGATGTGAAGGTGACATTGTTTGATGGCTCGTACCACGAAGTGGATTCGAACGAAGTTGCTTTTAAAATTGCAGGATCGATGGCGTTCAGAGAGGGGGCATTAAATGCAGACCCTGTTCTGTTAGAGCCTGTGATGCAGGTGGAAATAGTAACACCTGAAGAGTATATGGGTGACGTGATGGGCGATCTCAATCGCCGCCGTGGCTTGGTGCAGGGGATGGATGATGCTCCAGCAGGTAAAATTATTAAGGCGGAAGTGCCGTTGGCAGCCATGTTTGGTTACGCTACGGACTTGCGTTCAGCTACACAGGGGCGTGCGACCTATACGATGGAGTTTGCCAAGTATAGTGAGTCAGCCGGTAGCGTAGTAGATGGTGTGGTTAGGTAGGCATCGAAAATTTTTAGCGTTAACGACTTTATAGAAAGAGGTATAAAGCAGTGTCCAAGGAAAAATTTGAACGTAATAAGCCACATGTGAATGTGGGCACCATTGGTCATGTAGATCATGGTAAGACGACGCTGACAGCAGCGTTGACTGTGACGCAGGCCAAAAAATATGGCGGCGACTCAAAGGGTTATGATCAAATTGATAGTGCTCCTGAAGAGCGCGCGCGTGGTATCACGATTGCGACCGCTCACGTTGAGTACGAGTCAGACAACCGTCACTACGCACACGTAGATTGCCCAGGGCATGCTGATTACGTCAAAAACATGATTACGGGCGCAGCTCAGATGGATGGCGCGATTCTGGTATGTTCAGCAGCTGATGGCCCAATGCCCCAGACGCGCGAGCATATCCTGTTAGCACGTCAAGTAGGTGTCCCGTATATCGTTGTTTTCCTGAACAAAGCGGACATGGTTGATGATGAAGAGCTGCTTGAGCTGGTTGAAATGGAAGTTCGTGAGCTGCTGGACAAGTATGATTTCCCAGGAGACGATACACCTGTTATAATCGGCTCCGCGCTGAAGGCGTTGGAAGGCGACGACAGCGAAATCGGTACACAGGCGATTGCCAAGTTGATCGATGCACTGGATACTTACATCCCACAGCCAGAACGAGCGATAGATGGTGCTTTCCTGATGCCAGTAGAGGACGTGTTCTCTATTTCAGGTCGGGGTACTGTTGTGACCGGTCGTATCGAGCAGGGTGTAGTAAAAGTCGGTGAAGAGATTGAGATTGTTGGTATTAAAGATACCGTTAAGACAACCTGTACCGGTGTAGAGATGTTCCGCAAGCTGCTAGATCAGGGTGAAGCGGGTGACAATGTAGGTGTACTACTGCGTGGAACCAAACGTGAGGATGTTGAGCGCGGCCAGGTGCTTTGTGCGCCGGGGTCGATCAAGCCGCACACTGTGTTTGAAGCAGAGATCTACATTTTGAACAAAGATGAAGGTGGACGTCATACTCCATTCTTTCAGGGATATCGCCCACAGTTTTACTTCCGTACTACGGATGTAACGGGTGCATGCGAGCTTCCAGAAGGTACTGAGATGGTTATGCCAGGTGACAATGTAGCAATGACCGTCACCTTGATTGCGCCGATCGCCATGAGTGACGGGCTGCGGTTCGCGATTCGCGAAGGTGGTCGTACTGTTGGTGCGGGTGTGGTTTCTAAAATTATTGAATGATCAGGATCAGCGAGTACAAATAATGGCTAGTCAAAGAATACGTATACGCTTGAAAGCATTTGATCACCGACTAATAGATCAGTCGGCTAGAGAAATTGTTGAGACGGCCAAGAGAACTGGTTCTCATGTGAAGGGGCCTATTCCGCTTCCCACGAAAAAAGAGCGCTTTACCGTCCTGATCTCTCCGCATGTTAATAAAGATGCGCGAGATCAGTATGAGATTAGAACTCATAAACGCATGATGGACATCGTTGATCCTACAGATAAAACGGTTGACGCGCTGATGCAGCTAGATCTAGCTGCTGGTGTGGATGTTCAAATTAAACTGAACTGAACTAATACGTACAGTAATAGAGGTTTTAGCAATGTCGATTGGTATCGTCGGTCGTAAATGTGGCATGACACGCGTCTTCACAGAAGATGGTGTTTCTGTTCCAGTGACCGTAATTGAAGTGGAAGCGAATCGGGTTTCTCAGGTTAAAACGCCTGAGGTTGACGGATATCGTGCCTTACAGATCACGACTGGTGAGCGACGCGCCTCGCGAGTCACCAAGCCGCAGGCTGGTCATTTTGCGAAAGCAGGTGTTGAAGCTGGACGTGGTGTCTGGGAGTTTCGTCTTAATGAAGGTGAAGGCGAAGGTGTGACTATAGGGTCTGAAATCAAGGCTGATATTTTCGAAGCGGGTCAGAAAATTGATGTGACAGGTACAAGTATTGGTAAAGGTTTTGCCGGTACTGTTAAGCGTCATCACTTTGCAATGAAAGATGCGACACACGGTAACTCATTGTCTCATCGTACGCCGGGTTCTATTGGTCAGAATCAAACCCCGGGGCGTGTCTTTAAAGGGAAAAAGATGTCTGGTCAGATGGGCAATGTTAAACGCACCACGCAGAACCTGGAAGTTGTTCGTGTTGATGTTGAGCGCAACCTGCTATTGGTGAAAGGTTCCGTACCTGGTGCTAGAGGTGGCGATGTGATTGTTCATCCTGCAGTTAAGACGCGCGGATAAGGGGAAGTATTGTGGAATTGAATCTTACAACAGCGACTGGTAAGGCATCTCAGGATGCAGTTGAGTTATCAGATGCGGCATTTGATTGCCAATATAACGAGGCATTGATCCATCAAGCGGTGACTGCACACCTGGCTGGTGCCCGTTCTGGTACAAAAGCACAGAAAACCCGCTCACAGGTGAGTGGTGGCGGTGCAAAACCTTGGCGCCAAAAGGGTACAGGGCGCGCAAGAGCTGGTACAATACGCAGCCCGATCTGGAGAGCAGGTGGTGTAACGTTTGCCGCGACACCTAGAAACTATTCTCAGAAAATCAATAAAAAGATGTATCGGCTGGCGCTACGTTCGATTCTCTCTGAACTAGCGAGAAAAGATCGTTTGGTAGTAGTTGATAAATTTGCACTGGAAGCACCGAAGACCAAAGAGTTGGCCGGAAAGCTTGATGCACTGGGTTTAAGCTCAGTATTGATCGTCGGTAACGAGCCTGATGTGAATCTTTATCTAGCTTCTCGCAACCTACATAAAGTAGATGTGATGGATACAGTTGAAATTGATCCTGTTAGTTTAGTACGTTTTGAAAAAGTATTAATAACAGTAGATGCGATTAAGAAAATTGAGGAAAGACTAGGATGAATCAGGAAAGATTGATGAAAGTACTGCTCGCTCCTCATATTTCCGAGAAGACCGCACGCGCAGCAGATACTGATAAGCAATTTGCATTTCGTGTGATTTCTGATGCGACTAAGCCAGAAATCAAGCAGGCAGTTGAGTTGATGTTTGATGTTAAAGTCGATGCTGTTCAGGTATCTAATGTTAAGGGTAAGGAAAAGCGTTTTGGTAAGACTATCGGTCGTCGTTCAGACTGGAAAAAAGCCTACGTAAAACTGCAGCCAGGCCACGACATTGATTTCATGGGCGCGCAGTAAGCCAGCACGTACACTGAAAGATATAATAGAACAGAACAGAGTTAAATAAGGATTACGATAATGCCAGTCGTTAAGACAAAGCCTACATCACCCGGCAGACGCTTTTTAATTAAGGTGGTCAACCCGGATCTCCATAAAGGAAAGCCCTATGCGCCTTTATTAGAGAGCCAGTCAAAAAATGCCGGGCGTAATAATAATGGCCGTATAACTGTTCGCCACATAGGTGGTGGCCATAAGCAGCATTACAGAATGATTGATTTCAAGCGTAACAAAGACGGCATCGCTGGTGTTGTTGAACGTCTTGAATATGACCCAAATCGTAGTGCCAATATTGCGTTGGTTTTGTATGCCGATGGTGAGCGTCGTTACATCATTGCACCAAAAGATGTTAAAGCCGGTACTGAGGTGGTTTCTGGTGTTGATGCACCGATTAAGCCTGGTAACTGTTTACCAATGCGCGACATTCCAGTGGGTAGCGTTATTCATTGTATGGAACTTAAGCCTGGCAAAGGTGCGCAAATCGCACGTAGTGCCGGTACTTCTGCACAGTTAGTTGCGAAAGAGAATAATCACGGTATTTTACGTCTTCGTTCAGGCGAAATGCGTAAGATTCTGCTTGATTGTCGCGCAACGATTGGTGAAGTCAGTAACTCTGAACATGGCCTGCGTTCATTAGGTAAGGCGGGTGCTAAGCGCTGGCGTGGTGTTCGCCCTACCGTTCGTGGTGTTGCGATGAACCCGGTCGATCATCCTCACGGTGGTGGTGAAGGTCGTACTTCTGGTGGTCGTCATCCAGTAAGCCCGTGGGGAACACCGACTAAGGGTTATAAAACCCGCAGCAACAAACGTACTGATAAGCTGATCGTTAGATCACGTCGCAAGACGCGTTAAGTCGGCTATTTAAGTAAAAGAACTAGACAGGGGTTATAAAGTGCCACGTTCAATTAAAAAAGGTCCGTTTATTGATCAGCATCTTGTTAAAAAGGTGGACGAAGCGATTGCTTCAAACAATAAGCGCCCGATCAAGACTTGGTCTCGCCGTTCAATGATTAGTCCAGAAATGGTCGGTCTGACAATTGCCGTTCATAACGGTCGTCAGCACTCACCAGTACTGATTTCTGAAAACATGGTTGGACACAAGCTTGGCGAATTTTCACTGACACGTACCTTTAAAGGTCACGTGGCTGACAGAAAATCTAAATAGGTGATTTGAGATGGAAATTGCTTCAAAACTGAGATACGTCGGGCTCTCTGCACAAAAAGCGAGGTTGATTGCTGACCAGGTGCGTGGATTGCCTGTCGATAGAGCGTTGAACACTTTATTGTTCAGCCAGAAAAAAGGCGCCGGAATCGTCAAAAAAGTACTGGAATCTGCCATTGCAAATGCAGAGCATAATGAAGGTGCTGATGTTGATGAACTTAAAATCTCTGCCATTTGTGTAGATGAAGGCCCAACACAGAAACGTTTTCGCGCGCGTGCACGTGGTCGCGGTAACCAGATTCTAAAACGTACAAGTCACATCACTGTGACCGTAAGCGATAAATAAGAGAGTTCTTAGACTATGGGTCAAAAAGTACATCCGATTGGTATTCGTCTAGGCATTATTAAGGATTGGACCTCTAAATGGTATGCCGATTCAAAAAATTATGCTGACTATCTTTACACTGATCTTAAGGTGCGTGAGTACCTGAAAAAGAAACTGCAGCAGGCTTCTGTAAGCAGAATTCAGATTGAGCGGCCGGCACGTAACGCGCGTATTACAGTGCATACTGCTCGTCCTGGCATGGTGATTGGTAAAAAGGGTGAAGATATCGAATCACTTCGTAAAGAAGTTTCTAAGATGATGGGGATTCCGGTTCATATCAACATTGAAGAAATTCGTAAGCCTGAATTGGATGCACAGTTGGTTGCTGAAAGTGTTGCGCAGCAGCTGGAACGACGCATTATGTATCGTCGTGCGATGAAAAGAGCGGTGACAAACACAATGCGCTTAGGGGCAGGTGGAATCAAGATTAATGTTGCTGGTCGTTTGAATGGCGCAGAAATTGCCCGTCGTGAATGGTACCGCGAAGGTCGTGTGCCACTTCACACTCTCCGTGCTGATATTGATTATGGTACTGCTGAGGCACATACGCCTTCAGGTGTTATCGGTATCAAAGTATGGATCTTCAAGGGTGAGGTATTTAATACGGTTGAGCAGGAAGAGACTAAACCTGCTGATAAGGCCGCGGCTAGTTAAAGGAAAGAGTAGTTATGCTTCAGCCAAAAAAGACAAAATTTCGTAAACAGATGAAAGGCCGCAATCGTGGACTTGCAACTGTAGGTAATAAAGTAAGCTTCGGTGAATTTGGGCTAAAAGCCACATCACGTGGTCGTATTACGGCTCGTCAGATTGAGGCAGCTCGTCGTGCTATGACACGCCACATTAAGCGTGGTGGTAAAATCTGGATCAGAATTTTTCCAGACAAACCAATCACCAAGAAGCCAATTGAAGTTAGACAGGGTAAGGGTAAAGGTAACGTGGAATACTGGGTATCCCAGATCCAGCCAGGTCGTATGTTATATGAAATGGAAGGTGTATCTGAAGAAGTGGCTCGCGAAGCATTTGAGCTTGCAGCTGCTAAATTACCAGTACAAACAACATTTGTATGCCGGACGGTGATGTGATGAATGCGACTGAGCTTAGAGAAAAAAATATTGATGAACTGAACAGTGAGAAGCTTGAGCTACTGCGCGAACAGTTTAACCTGCGCATGCAAAAAGGCACTGGTCAATTGACCCAGTCTCATTTGTTAAAAGACGTTCGCCGTAACATTGCGCGCATTAACACAGTAATTAACGAGAAAAAAGCGGGTAATGAATCATGAGTGAGCAAGCGCAGGTATCACGAAGCGTAACTGGTCGCGTTGTCAGTGACAAAATGGATAAGACTGTCACTGTCCTTGTTGAAAGAAAAGAGCCTCACCCACTCTACAAAAAATACATCAAACGTTCTACTAAGCTACAGGCTCATGACGAGAACAATGAATGTAACGAAGGTGATTTAGTAACTATCGAGCAGTGTAGGCCACTGTCTAAAAGCAAGTCCTGGATGCTTGTCTCGGTAGATGAAAAGGTTGCTGGTTAATTCCAGCCCTGAAGAAACGAATATATAAGGTTTACGGGGATAAACGATGATACAGATGCAGTCAAAACTCGACGTTGCTGATAACAGTGGTGCACGTCAGCTAATGTGTATCAAGGTATTAGGTGGTTCACACCGCCGTTATGCCGGTGTTGGTGACATTATTAAGGTGAGTATTAAGGAAGCAATTCCTCGCGGTAAAGTTAAAAAAGGCGAAGTCTACAATGCTGTTGTTGTGCGTACCTGTAAAGGTGTACGTCGTGCTGATGGTTCTTTAATTCGCTTTGACTCGAATGCAGCAGTGCTACTGAATGCTCAGCTACAGCCAATTGGTACTCGTATCTTTGGCCCTGTGACTCGTGAACTACGTACTGAGCGTTTCATGAAAATCATTTCATTAGCCCCAGAAGTTCTGTAAGGCTGATTGCGCGGACGATATTAAGATGAAAAAGATTAAACAAAATGATGATGTAATTGTGATCGCCGGCAAAGATAAAGGCAAGCGAGGCACGGTTATTAAAATAGTCAGCGAAGATCGAGTAGTCGTTGAAAATATTAACATGGCTAAGCGTCACACGAAGCCTAATCCGAATAAAAGCATTGCTGGCGGTATCGTGAGCAAAGAGATGCCTATTAATATCTCTAATATTGCTTTGTACAATCCAGCGACTAAAAAAGCTGATCGGATTGGAATCAAGACTCTGGAAGATGGACGTAAGGTTCGCTTTTTTAAGTCTGACAATGAAGTCATTGATAGCTAATAATTTTAAGGTTGGATAGGAAGATGGCAAGACTCCAAGAGCATTACCGCGAAAACGTAGTCAATCAGCTGGTTGAAAAGATGGGCTACAAAAGCGTGATGGAAGTACCTCGTATCACTAAGATCACACTGAACATGGGTGTAGGTGAAGCGGTAGGTGATAAGAAGATTATCGAGCACGCGGTAAATGACCTGCAGAAAATCAGCGGCCAGAAAGTTATCGTTACCTACGCACGTAAATCAGTAGCTGCATTTAAAATTCGCGATGGCTGGCCTATCGGATGTAAAGTGACGCTACGTCGCGAACGTATGTATGAGTTTCTGGATCGTCTAATTGCAATCTCTATCCCACGTATTCGTGACTTTCGTGGATTGAATGGCAAATCTTTTGATGGCCGTGGTAATTACAGCATGGGTGTGCGTGAGCAGATCATGTTCCCTGAAATTGAATATGAAAAGATTGATACTCTGCGTGGATTAGACATTACTGTTACCACAACAGCAAAAACCGACGAAGAAGGTCGCGCATTGCTAGAAGCATTCAACTTTCCATTTAAGAAGTGAGGAATTGATCCATGGCTAAAGTATCTATGATCAACCGAGAAACTAAAAGAACTCGCCTTGTTGCAAAATATGCAGCGAAAAGAGCTGAATTAAAGCGTATAATGTCCGACGAAAATGCTTCAGATGAAGATCGTGACGCTGCACAGCGAAAGTTTCACGCACTTCCTAGAGACTCAAGTCCTGTACGTCAGCGTAACCGTTGTCGTATTACAGGTAGACCGCATGGTTTTTACCGCAAGTTTGGTCTGAGCCGTAACAAATTAAGAGAGTCTGCTATGCGTGGTGATGTGCCAGGTTTGGTTAAGGCGAGTTGGTAAATCACGGGTTTAGGCCTGGTGATTAATTAGAATTATTGAATAAAACGACTGGTTAGGATTTATAAATGAGCATGACCGACCCAATTGCGGATCTTTTGACCCGCATTCGCAACGCACAAGCAGCCAGTAAAGTTGATGTGTCTATGCCGTCTTCAACGCTGAAAGAAGCGATTGCTGGCGTACTAAAGTCTGAAGGTTACATCACTGGCTTTTCAACGGAAGAGAGTGATAATAAAAAATCACTGACAATTACGTTGAAATATTATCAGGGACAGCCAGTGATGGATGAACTGAAAAGAGCCAGTCGTCCAGGTTTACGTATATACAGAGGTAAAGGCGAGATACCAAAAGTCCAGGCTGGACTTGGAATCGCAATCGTTTCTACCTCTAAGGGCGTTATGACTGACCGTGCGGCTCGCACGGCAGGATATGGCGGTGAAGTTCTTTGTTACATTTCTTGATCGGTTGAACTATGTCTAGAATTGCAAAAAATCCAGTAGCTGTACCTGCAGGCGTTGATGTCACCATCAACGGCCAGGATATTTCTATTAAAGGTGGAAAAGGGCAGTTGTCTTTTTCCGTTCATAAAGACGTCGAAGTTGTTAGAGATGGTGACGAGCTGAAAGTTGCTACCCGCGCAAAAGGGAAGTCGGCTATCGCTCTATCTGGAACAACACGTGCGATCGTTAATAACATGGTAACGGGCGTCCATGCCGGTTTCGAAAAGAAACTAGCGCTAGTTGGCGTTGGTTACCGCGCGCAAGCGCAGGGTAAGGTTTTAAATCTAACCCTTGGTTTTTCACACCCTGTGAACTTTGATGTGCCAGAAGGCGTAACAGTCGAGACACCAAGTCAGACTGAAATCGTCGTTAAAGGTGCTGATAAGCAGCTGGTCGGACAAGCGGCAGCAAATATCCGCGCTTATCGTCCACCTGAGCCTTATAAAGGCAAGGGCGTGCGCTACGTTGGCGAGCATATCGTCATGAAAGAAGCCAAGAAAAAATAATTAAAGCCCACATTTAGAATTATATAGGTGAATAGCGTGGACAAGAAAACAGGTCGTTTACGTCGTGCAAAACGTACAAGAGCGAAGATTAAAGAGCTCGGTGTTGAAAGACTTTGTGTCTTCCGCACACCGCGACATATATATGCGCAACTGATCGGTACCAGTGGTGCTGATGTCATTGCAAGTGTTTCAACATTAGATAAAGATGTTAAAGCAAGCCTAAGCAACGGTGGCAATATCTCTGCTGCTACTGCGGTTGGGAAAATGATCGCAGATAAGGCAAAAGCAGCTGGTGTTTCTAAGGTTGCATTTGATCGTTCAGGATTTAAATACCATGGTCGTGTGAAAGCGTTAGCAGAAGCTGCGCGTGAAAACGGCCTCGAATTCTAAGGGCTAGGAAATGGCTAAGTTTGATGCTTCTCAAAAAAGTGATGATCTACAGGAAAAGCTTGTAGGTGTCCGTCGTGTTGCCAAAGTTGTAAAAGGTGGACGTCAGTTTGGTTTTTCTGCACTAACAGTGGTTGGTGACGGAAAAGGCCGTGTTGGTTTTGGTAGCGGTAAAGCACGTGAAGTGCCGATCGCTATTCAAAAGGCAATGGAAGATGCTCGTCGTAACATGGTTGACGTAAAGTTGAACGATGTGACACTACAGTATCCAATAACTGCAACGCATGGTGCTGCTAAAGTATTTATGCAGCCTGCGACACCGGGCACTGGAATTATTGCCGGTGGTGCAATGCGAGCTGTATTTGAAGTCCTTGGTGTGCAGGACGTACTTGCTAAGTGTATTGGGTCAACTAATCCAGTAAACGTGGTACGTGCAACAGTCAATGGTCTGCGCGAGATGACTAATGCTGAAGCGGTAGCAGCGAAGCGTGGTAAAACGGTTAAGGAAATATTGGAATAATTCTAATGGTTGATAACAATAGACAAATCAAAGTGACGCTGGTACGCAGTCCAAATGGACGCCTTGCATCGCATAAAGCCTGTCTTGCTGGTCTTGGACTACGCCGGATGCACCAGACTGTGTCCGTTGAAGATACCCCTTGTACCCGAGGCATGATCCATAAAGCATATTACATGCTGAGAGTTGAGGAAGATTAAGATGTACCTTAATACAATCAAACCTGCTGTTGGTGCAACACAGGCACGTAAGCGAGTGGGCCGCGGTATCGGTTCTGGTCTCGGTAAAACCTGTGGGCGTGGCCATAAAGGTCAGCATTCGCGCTCAGGTGGCTTTCATAAAGTTGGTTTTGAAGGTGGGCAACAGCCTTTGCAGCGTCGCCTGCCGAAGGTTGGCTTCTCTTCTAGAATTAAAGCAACTCGCGCTGAAGTTCGTCTACATGAGTTATCTGTAGTTGAAGGTGGTGTAATCGATCTGGCCTCATTGATTGCCGCAGATATCGTGCCGCGTCAAACACTAAAAGCAAAAGTGATTGCTTCTGGTGAGATCACTACAGCAGTGACACTTCGTGGAATTAACGTGACAAAAGGTGCGCGTGCAGCGATCGAAGCTGCTGGCGGCAAGATCGAGGATTAAGTGGTTGCATCTGGCTCAGCATTAGCAGGCGCAGGTCGCCTGACTGAACTCAAGCAGCGTTTGTTGTTTGTTCTCGGCGCATTGCTTGTTTACCGTATTGGTACGCACATACCGGTGCCAGGAATTGATCCTATGGCACTCGCCGCGTTATTTGAGCAGAGTCGTGGCACAATCATTGAAATGTTCAATATGTTCTCCGGTGGTGCTTTAGGGCGTTTATCGGTCTTTGCATTAGGTGTGATGCCCTACATTTCGGCATCGATTATTATTCAGTTACTCACAGCTGTATCACCAAAGCTTGAGCAACTTAAAAAAGAAGGCGAGTCCGGTCGGCGTAAGTTGTCGGAATATACGCGCTATTTAACGCTATTTTTGGCGACGTTTCAGGCGCTTGGTATTTCAATCGCAATTGAAAGTCAGCAGATTGGTGGTAGTGGCGTTGTGATTGATCCTGGTTGGGACTTTAGAATAGTTGCCGCACTGAGCTTAGTGACCGGCACAATGTTTCTGATGTGGCTGGGTGAACAGATAACAGAGCGAGGAATCGGTAATGGTATCTCGATTATCATTTTCGCTGGAATTGTGGCTGGACTCCCATCTGCAATAGGTGGGACATTAGAGCTTGCAAGAACCGGTGAGATGAGCTCGATAGCGGTATTGACCATCATTACATTGGCAATTGCCGTAACCGCATTTGTGGTCTTTGTTGAGCGCGGGCAGAGACGAATTACGGTAAATTATGCCAAGCGACAGCAAGGGCGTAAGATGTACGCGGGACAAACGAGTCATTTGCCACTGAAAGTGAATATGGCGGGTGTGATTCCTCCGATCTTCGCTTCTGCTATAATCATGTTCCCGGCGACAATGGGCGGCTGGTTCGGTAGTGCGGAAGGGATGGAGTGGCTGCAGGATATCTCGCAGATGATCTCACCAGGACAGCCTTTGTACGTGATGTTACTGGCTCTAGCGATTATATTTTTCTGCTTCTTTTATACTGCATTACAATTTAATCCGAAAGACACGGCTGATAACCTTAAGAAGTCAGGGGCTTTCATCCCTGGTATTCGTCCAGGTGATCAGACAGCGCAGTATATAGACAAAGTGATGACTCGTTTAACCCTGGTAGGCGCACTCTATATTACTGCTGTGTGTCTATTGCCGGAGTTTTTGATTGTTTACTGGAATGTCCCCTTCTATTTTGGTGGTACATCCCTGTTAATTATCGTGATTGTCGTGATGGATTTTATGGCGCAGGTTCAATCTCACCTGATGTCTCATCAGTATGACAGCCTGCTGAAAAAGTCGAAGCTCAAGGGTGGCGCACCCAAGCGTTAGGCTTTGTAATATCAGATTAAATATTAGGTTTGGAGAAAGACCGTGAAAGTACGTGCATCAGTAAAGAAAATCTGTAGAAATTGTAAAGTTGTTCGCAGAAAAGGCGTGGTTCGAGTGATCTGTAAAGATGCTCGCCACAAACAAAGACAAGGTTAGTTGCTGATTGGCACGGATTTTTATTGATTTCGTCGCCCATCGATAATAGAATTACCCGCTTTCGCGAAATGCGAAGTGTTATCAGTGTTTAGGAGCGTTTAGATGGCCCGTATTGCAGGCATCAATATCCCGGTGAACAAACATACTGTTGTTGCCCTAACAGCAATCTACGGTATTGGACCAACCCGGGCAAGTAAGATTTGTGAAGTAAGCAGCATCAATCCATCAACAAAAGTGAAGGATTTGACTGAAGTTGAACTTGAGTCACTGCGTACAGAGGTTGGTAAATTCGAAGTTGAGGGCGATCTTCGTCGTGAAGTTACGATGAATATTAAACGCTTGATGGATCTCGGTGCATATCGTGGTATCCGTCATCGTCGCGGACTACCTCTTCGTGGACAGAGAACAAAGACAAATGCACGTACCCGTAAAGGGCCACGTAAAGCGATTAGAAAGTAAAACACTACGGAAGCGACCAGTAGATCATGGCTAAAACAAGCAATCGCGCGCGTAAGCGCGTCAAAAAGAATGTTGTAGATGGCGTAGCTCACGTTCACGCATCATTTAATAACACAATCATCACCATCACTGACCGTCAGGGAAACACCCTGGCCTGGGCAACTGCGGGTGGTTCTGGCTTCCGGGGCTCAAGAAAGAGTACTCCTTTCGCTGCACAGGTTGCCGCTGAAAGAGCTGGCTCTGTTGTGAAAGAGTTTGGCATGAAGAATATGGACGTGATGGTGAAAGGGCCAGGGCCTGGTCGCGAGTCTGCTGTACGCGCACTTCACTCCGCTGGATTTAAAATTAATAGCATTTCTGATGTGACACCAATCCCGCATAACGGGTGTCGTCCATCGAAAAAGCGTCGAGTTTAAGGTAGATTATTGTGGCTAAATATGTAGGTGCAAAGTGTCGTTTATGTCGTCGTCAGGGCGAAAAGCTTTTCCTTAAAGGTGAGAAGTGCCATACCGCAAAATGTGCGGTAGAAAACAGAGCGTTTCCTCCTGGCCAGCACGGTACTCGTCGTACACGTTTGACAGATTACGCAGTACAGCTGCGCGAAAAACAGAAAGTCAAAAGAGTTTATGGCGTGCTTGAAGATCAGTTCAGAAGCTACTACAGCGAAGCAGATCGTCGCAAGGGCTCTACAGGTGAAAACTTGCTGAAAATCCTCGAGTGTCGCCTGGATAATGTTGCCTATCGCATGGGCATGGGCGTTTCTCGCAGTGAAGCACGCCAACTGGTTCGACATAATGCACTTACCGTTAATGGTAAAAAAGTTAATATCCCTAGCTATCAGGTTAAACCTGGTGATGAGCTGGCAGTTGCTGAGAAATCAAAAGCGCAGTTGCGTATTAAATCATCATTAGAATTTGCACAGCAGCAGGGTTTTGCTGACTGGATCCAAGTTGACGGTGACAAAATGAGCGGTACCTTTAAATCATGCCCAGAAAGAAGCGATCTCCCGGCTGAGATTAATGAGCATTTAATTGTTGAGCTCTACTCGAAGTAATTTCACTTCTTGTTGAATTCAATCAATTACTAATAACTGACTATCGGACTCTAGAGAGGACAATTAATGCAGGGCTCAGCAAACGAATTTTTGAAACCACGTGTTGTGGATGTACAGGTCATCAATGATCTGCGTGCCAAAGTAACACTGGAGCCTCTGGAACGCGGCTTTGGTCACACGCTGGGTAACGCGATACGTCGTATCCTTATGTCTTCAATCCCCGGCTGTGCAGTCACTGAGGTCGAGATCGAAGATGTGCTTCATGAGTACACGACGATTGAAGGTGTACAGGAAGATGTGATCGATATCCTGTTAAACCTGAAAGGGCTCTCAATTGTAATGCACGAACGTAATGAAGCTACTTTAACGGTTAGCAAGAAAGGCGCGGGTCAGTTACTGGCGAGTGATATTGAATTGTCTCACGACATTGAAATCATGAACCCAGATCACGTGATCGCTAACCTGACTGAAGTGGGTGAGTTGAATATGCGACTGAAGATTGAGCGTGGCCGTGGTTATCAGCCGGCTGTTAATCGTCGTTCTGCAGCTACTCACGATGTATCTGATGAGAGTCGACCTATTGGTAACCTTCAGCTAGACGCCTCTTTCACACCTGTTCGCAGAATTGCGTATAATGTAGAAAGTGCTCGTGTTGAACAGCGCACAGATCTTGATAAGTTGATTATCGATATCGAAACGAATGGCAGTATTGACCCTGAAGAAGCGATCAGACGTGCAGCAAGTATTTTAAAAGATCAGCTTTCGGTCTTTGTTGATTTAGAAACAACAACGATCGAAGAACCTGTCGCGCCTGAAGCTGATATTGATCCGATCCTACTGCGCCCAGTAGATGATCTGGAGCTAACAGTTCGCTCTGCCAACTGTTTGAAAGCAGAAAATATCTTCTTTATTGGCGACCTGATTCAGCGTACAGAAGTAGAGTTATTAAAAACGCCAAACCTGGGTAAGAAGTCTTTGACTGAAATCAAAGATATTCTGGGATCACAGGGTCTTTCACTAGGCATGCGTTTAGAAAATTGGCCGCCAGCAGGACTTGTTGGTGCAAGCAGCAGTTCAGATGATAAAGCCGAAGCGTCAGCGTCAGCTTAAGCTTTAGTTAATGAGAATATAGAAAATGCGTCATAGACAGAGTGGAAGAAAACTAAATAGAACGAGTAGTCATCGTGAAGCCATGTTCAAAAACATGTCTGCATCACTGGTAACTCATGAAATGATCCGCACAACTTTGCCTAAGGCGAAGGAACTGCGTGGTGTTATTGAGCCATTAATCACACTGGCTAAAAATGATACTGTTGCAAACCGTCGTCTTGTTTTTGCACGTGTACGTGATCGTGACGTGGTTACTAAGCTATTCAATGAGCTTGGCCCGCGTTATAAAGAACGCCCTGGTGGTTATGTGAGAGTTCTGAAGTGTGGATACCGTGATGGAGATAGCGCTCCAATGGCGATTGTTGAGCTGGTTGATCGTCCACTTCCTGATGTTGAGGAAGAGAGCTTAGAAAGCGAAGGTTAAATAAAAAAGCCGGGTTATCCCGGCTTTTTTATGCCTGAGATGATCGTATTATCCACAGATTTTGGTCTCGAAGGGCCGTACGTCGGGCAGGTAAAAGGTGTTCTCTATCGGCAAGCGCCCAATTGCGACATCATTGATCTATTTTCGGATCTTCCCAGGTTCAATCCAAATGCAAGTGCAGCACTGCTTGCCGCATATTCCAGAAATTTTCCTGATGGCTCAGTGTTTCTATCTATTGTTGATCCTGGGGTGGGCATGCCCGAGAGGCTGGGCATTGTGGTAAAAGCGAATGGCTATTGGTTTGTCGGTCCAGGCAACGGTCTATTTGATTTAGTGCTGCAACAAGACAGTAGGGCACAATGCTGGGAGATTACATGGCAACCCGACAGCTTATCTGACTCTGAGATCTATTTGCACCCATCGCAGCTGAGCTGGCACTGGATAAATTCCCAGAAGATAAACTGCAGATTTTGTCAGCACATGACTACACTACAGCTAGTTTTAACTATCCTTATATCGCATATGTCGATCACTTTGGAAACCTAATATCTGGAATTCCTGTCGAAGCTGTGAATAGAGCTACTGTTTATAAGCTCTGCGGAAAAGAGGTCAGTTTTGCGCGTACATTTGGCGAGGTGGAGTTTGGCGAGTTGTTTTGGTATAAAAATAGTAACGGCCTGGTTGAGGTTGCTTCAAATGCTTCATCGGCAGCTGAAATACTTAATGCATCGATCGGCGATGCGGTAGTGCTCCGGTAATTCCAGTCATTAGTTGATGTTGAGGTATCTACATCAAGAATACTAGGCCCTGAATCGATGCTGGTATATGATGGACGGCTCACGTTTATGGTGTGACCTGTTGGTCTAAAAAAGAGGCTTTTCTGTAAGATGGCTCAAGTGCTCGTCAGGTGGTTCAGGCGTTACTTTACCGACCAGGAAGGGGTCATTTTGGCTCTGTTGCTGCTGGCGGGTTTTGCCATTGTCATTTTTATGGGGGAGATGCTGGCACCGCTTCTAGCCAGTCTGGTGATTGCTTACCTACTGGAAGGGATCGTCGGTATGATTGAAAGGCGAAAGATTGCACGCCTACCTGCTGTATTGATGGTTTTTATGCCATTCTGCGCATTGCTACTACTGCTAATTTTTGGGCTGATGCCAATGCTATTTGGGCAGCTAAGTCAGTTATTGCAAGAGTTGCCTACGATGATTGCAAAGGGGCAGCAGAGTCTGTTGCTGCTACCGGTAAATTACCCGACTTTTATTTCAGAGGCCCAGGTTGCTGAGCTGATGAATACGATTCGATCTTCTGTGGCTGATGCTGGACAGCATGTGGTCTCATTTTCACTGGCATCGATATCGGGACTCTTTATTCTCGTCATCTATTTGATTTTAGTGCCCGTGCTGGTCTTTTTGTTTATGAAGGACAAGGGGGTTTTTGTTAGCTGGATCTCTGAATCTATGCCTCGGGAACGGGCTCTGGCAACTCGCATCTGGGAGGAGATGGATCTTCAAATAGGTAACTATGTACGTGGCAAATTTTTGGAGATTATCATTGTTGGTGTGGTCTCTTTTGTTGTCTTTGCTTTAATGGGGTTACAGTACGCGATGTTACTTGGCGCGTTAGTGGGGCTCTCTGTTGTGGTTCCATATATTGGCGCAGCCGCGGTCACTTTCCCGGTCGCAATCATTGCCTATTTTCAGTGGGGATGGAGTGCAGACTTTGCTTATTTGATGGTCGCATATGGCGTTATTCAGGCATTAGATGGCAATGTGCTGGTACCGTGGTTATTTTCTGAGGCGGTTAATTTACACCCGGTGGCAATTATTACTGCAGTACTAGTCTTTGGTGGATTGTGGGGTGTTTGGGGTGTCTTCTTTGCGATTCCATTGGCGACATTAGTAAAAGCCTTAATGAATTCTTGGCCTCGCTCGGATGAGTTTATTGAGGCTGAACCGCCGCCGCCAGCTGAATCGCAACGCGAAGCAGCATAAATGAAGGGGCGTAATGCCCCTTTTTATTCTTTAGAGTATCTCAGATGCATAGTCTGCCAGGCGAGACCGCTCACCGCTAACGAGCGTGATATGCCCACTGTGCTCCCACTCAGAAAAGCGATCAACGACGTATGTGATGCCAGCTGTTGTTTCTGTTAAGTATGGTGTATCTATCTGAGCGATGTTCCCAAGACAGACGACCTTGGTGCCTGGCCCGGCGCGAGTAATCAAAGACTTCATCTGTTTTGATGTCAGGTTTTGTGCCTCATCAATAATCAGATATCGGTTGAGAAAGGTTCGCCCACGCATGAAATTAAGTGAGCGAATCTTGATGCGATTGGAGAGCAGATCATTGGTTGCTGCACGTCCCCAAGCACCGCCTTCGGCATTGGATAGCACCTCAAGGTTATCCATCAGCGCACCCATCCACGGGGCCATTTTTTCTTCTTCTGTGCCGGGCAGAAAGCCGATGTCCTCGCCCATCGGAACCGTGACGCGAGTCATGATAATTTCATTATAGCGCCGCTCATCAAGCACTTGCGCAAGCCCGGCTGCAAGTGTTAAGAGTGTTTTACCGGTACCCGCATTGCCAAGTAGCGAAACAAAATCAACGTCGGGATCAAGTAGCAGGTTAAGCGCAAAGTTCTGCTCACGGTTGCGTGCGTTCACGCCCCAAACATTATGGTTGCTGGTGCGAAAATTGGTGCAGACCTCTACCGTGGCACAGCCATTGTCGACTGAACGAACGATACCCTCGAAGCCACTTTTTTTGTCATCGTGAATGAGCTGATTTGGTCTCCATTGCTCACTTTCCGGCCCGGTGATTTGATAGTAGGTTTTGTTACCCTCTTTCCACGAGGCTAACTCTTTGCTGTGTTTATCCCAAAAGTTATCACTCAATTTACTTTGCCCGCTGTAGAGCAGGCTAAGATCATCAAGTACCTGGTCAACACGATAATCTTCAGCCGGTATGCCGAGCGCGACAGCCTTGATGCGTAGGTTGATGTCTTTGGAGACGATCGTTACGACTGTCTGTTTGTGCTCCTTCTGGAGTGCAAGCGCGGTTGATAGGATTTGATTGTCAGCCTTGTTGCCGGGCAGATCTTTTGGTAACTCAGAGGTGAGTGTTCGTGTTTGTAAATAGAGCCGTCCAGTAAGGGCTGTACCGCTCTCTGGGGCGGGTAGTTTCAGCCCTTTTTCAATCTCTCTTTTTGCGCCGTCACTCATCAGCTCTTCAATAAAGCGACTTGCCAGGCGTGCGTTGCGCGAAGCCTCTGAGGTACCGCGTTTATTGTTATCGAGCTCTTCAAGCACGATCATCGGGATAAAAATATCGTGCTCATGGAAACGAAAAATCGATGATGGATCATGCATCAGGACATTGGTATCGAGTACAAAAAACTTTTTTGCTTTGTCATTTTTATCTGTCATCGCTCACTCCTACTTATTGAGGGATTTAACTGTTTCTAGTACTTCGTCTGCATGCCCGGGCACTTTTAGGCCACGCCATTCATGTTGCAGGATGCCATTGGCATCGATTAGAAAAGTACTACGTACAATGCCGCGCACTTTTTTACCATACATGTTCTTCATTTTGATGACATCAAACAATTTGCACAGCACCTCTTCTTTATCGGACAGCAGATCAAAGGTGAACGCCTGTTTTGCTTTGAAGTTTTCATGAGACTTGATGCTGTCACGCGAGACGCCGAAAACCAGGCATTTCTGGCGTTTGAATTTGTTGTGATTATCACGGAAGTCCTGGCCTTCACGTGTACAGCCGGGTGTGCTGTCTTTAGGGTAAAAATAGATGATGACATTTTTACCTTTTAGCTCGGATAATTTGATTACTTTATCGCCTGTGGCGGCGGCTTCGAAGTCTGGTACGGCTTTGCCGATAGTTAATTCAGCCATTGTTTGCTCTCATGATGGTGGTCGGATGAAATTGTACTGCCAAAAGTGGTTAGCCTTTGGTGGGGTTAAATGTAGTATCGAGATTAAGCGCATTACAGAATTCTGTGAATTCATCTCGCAGCGCATTAATTTTTTGTGATGAAGGAATGCCGACAGTCATCGTGACGGCAAACATCGGGCTGCCAGTGTGGGCAGCAGCATAGGACTCGGTAGTGAGGTTCTCAATATTGATCTGCTTGTTAGATAGAAAACTGGCTAGCTGGTAGACAATGCCAGGGTGGTCGAGCGCGATGGCTTCAATGGTGTACGGCACCAATGTTTCGTTGGCTTCGCGTGTATTCGTTCTTTTTGTGGTGATGGTTAGCGCCAATTTCTCAGCTGCCTCGTCGAGGTGGGCGGCCAAGCCGGCGATCGCTTCATCGCCACCTGAAACCAGTAGGATGAGCGCAAATTCCCCACCGAGTACGGCCATGCGGCTATCGGTAATATTGCACTGTGCATCAAAGATGGATAGTGAAAGGGTATTGACGATACCTGGCTGGTCTTTGCCAATGGCGTTGATGACGAGGTGCTGGGTCAAATTTAAGTCCTCTTTAAAAGCGGGTGACATAATCCCTTTTATCATACGTGAAGTGCGAGGTGTGAGAAACTGCTTAAATCTGGCTAATTATCAGTACAGTAGCTTATTTGCTTATGGGAAAAGTAGTATACTGCGCGAGATAGATTTTGAGATTCCAGTAGCAAAGATTCCAGACGGAGAGTTTAGATGTTTCACGGCAGTATGGTGGCGCTTGTAACGCCAATGCACGAAGACGGCACATTGGATGATGTGTCGTTGAGCAATTTGGTGGAATTCCACATTGAAAATGGCACCAATGCAATCGTGTCAGTGGGGACGACTGGTGAGTCGGCAACGCTAGATGAGAAAGAGCACTGTAACGTGATTCGTCGTGTGGTTGAGCTGGTCGGCGGGCGAATTCCAGTGATTGCGGGTACTGGCTCTAACTGCACCCGTGAGGCGATTGCCTTGACGCGTGGGGCGATGGAGGCGGGAGCCGATGCCTGCCTGTTGGTTGCCCCGTATTACAACAAGCCCACTCAAGAGGGGCTTTATCTACACCATGTGGCGATTGCTGAAGCGGTGCCGATCCCGCAAATTTTATATAATGTACCGGGCCGTACCGTGTGTGACATGCTGCCGCATACCATTAAACGACTGGCTGAAATTTCCAATATTGTGGGTGTAAAAGAGGCGACGGGTAATCTACAGCGCGCGCGTGAAATTCTGGAGTGTTGCGGTGATCGGATCGATCTTTATGGTGGTGATGATGCGACCGCGATGGACTTGATCCTGGCGGGCGGTAAAGGGGTTATCTCGGTCACTGCCAATATCGCGCCGAAGGCGATGCGTGCGATGTGTGACGCGGCGTTGGCAGGGGATCAGCACGGTGCGGATGCGATCAATAGCCATTTGATGTCACTACATCAGGATCTCTTTGTGGAAGCGAATCCGATCCCGGTAAAGTGGTTGATGCATGACATGGGGATGATTCCTGCTGGGATACGTCTGCCATTGACACCGCTCTCTGAAAACTACCACGAAACATTGCGCGCGGCGAAACGCGATGCAGATGGAGTAGCGCTTTAATGAAAGGCCTTAATATGAATTCTCGTATCTTGCTGCTGTTTGCGGTGATCTTTTCACTGGGTGGGGTGCTGCTGAGCGGTTGTTCAACCACGCCTGATGAGACGTATAAAAAAAGTCAGATGACAAAGGCGCTCGATTACCCGCCAGATCTGGTTGCCCCTATCATCAATGAGCGCTTTTCAGTGCCGCAGGCAGCATCGCCAAAGGATGTAGAAGACGCATCTTCAACTAGCGATTAAAAACACGTTAGCTTTTTATTCTTTAAGATTGGTATTTAATGCGTTTTTCCTCTATCGGTAGTGGTAGCCGAGGTAACGGTACGCTGGTTACGCGCCATAACACCGCGTTGCTGATTGACTGTGGTTTCTCGGTGAAGCAGACCGTGCCACGCTTAGCAAGGTTAAAGCAGGATCCAGAATCGATAAGCGCGATTGTAGTAACGCATGAGCATGGTGACCATATCAATGGCGTTGCGGTGATGGCGCGACGTTACCAGATTCCAGTGTGGGCGACCCATGGCAGTGCGATGCAGTTTGTGCCGGGTGAGTTGCCCGAGCTTAATATCTTCAGTAGCCATGAGCGCTTCGAGATTGGTGATCTTGAGATCTGCCCGTTCCCTGTGCCGCATGATGCGCGCGAGCCGAGTCAGTTTGTCTTTTCTGATGGCGCTCATTCGCTGGGATTGTTGACTGATGTAGGCTCCACTACGCCGCATATTGAAGCTTCTCTGAACGGTTGTGATGCATTATTACTGGAGAGCAACTATGATGCCGAAATGTTGTCGGAGAGCGAATATCCTGCCTCGTTAAAGGCGAGGATCAGCGGCACTCGCGGACACCTTAGTAATCATCAGGCAGCCTCTTTGCTGCGTCAGTTGGACTGCTCTCGCCTGCAGCATTTTGCGGCAGCGCACTTGAGTGAGCAGAATAATTCACCAGAAATCGTGCGTGAGACGCTTGCTGCGGCGCTTGATTGCGGCCCTGAGTGGGTAGCGATTGCCGATCAGGACAGTGGTCTGGACTGGCGGCAGATCGGGTGATGGATGAATTGTCCTGCTGAGTGTGATCACGCAGGATTTCATCACCGTTTTACGATACAATTACGCCTGATTTTAGATTCAATCTGGGCGAAATTCTGAGAACTATTGAATGAAAAAAGTGAAAAAACTCTATTCTGGTAAGGCTAAATCTGTCTTCACCACTGAAGACCCGGATAAGATGGTGATGGTTTACCGTGATGATACCTCCGCCTTTGATGGGCGCAAGGTGGATCAATTGGCGCGTAAAGGGATGATCAACAATAAGGTGAATGCCTTTGTGATGACTCACCTGGAGCGGGCCGGCATCATTACACATTTTGATGAGCTGCTCTCAGATCAGGAGTCGCTGGTGAAGCGCCTTGATATGTTGCCGATCGAGTGTGTGGTGCGCAATATCTCTGCTGGAAGTATCTGCAAGCGCCTGGGTGTTGAAGAGGGGCTGGAATTAAACCCGCCTACCTTTGAGTTCTTTCTGAAAAATGATGAACTGCATGACCCTATGATTAATGAATTCCATATCCGCTCTTTCGGTTGGGCCGGTGATGAAGAGATCTCAATCATGAAGCGCCTCACTTTTGAAGTTAATGACGTGCTTAAACAGCTCTTTTTTGAAGCGGGCATGTTGCTGGTTGATTACAAGTTAGAATTTGGTCGTTATCACGGTCAGATCGTATTGGGCGATGAATTTTCTCCGGATGGCTGTCGCTTATGGGATGCTGAGACGCGTGAAAAACTTGATAAAGATCGTTTTCGTCAGGGACTAGGTGGTGTGGTTGAGGCCTATGAAGAAGTCGCGCGCAGATTGGGCGTGAAGCTGGATTAACCGCCTCCCTTCTCGTTATTAACGGTGATGGTGACGGCGTCATCCAGTTTTCTTTTTAATCTATTTTGACTCGGTTTAAATATGTTACAACTACGCGGTACAACTGCTCTCTCTCCATTTCGCACTGAAAAATTGCTTTCAGCAGCACAAGCCGTATTGCCAACATTGCAGGCTATTCATAGCGAATTTGTCTATTTCATCGAATCTGAAACGGTGCTTGCCAGTAGCGATGAAGCGTTATTGAATGAGTTGCTGCATTCGCAATCGGCGCAGTTAAACAGATTAGCGGGTACTTTAATGTTGGTAGTACCGCGTATTGGTACTATTTCGCCATGGTCAAGTAAGGCGACTGATATTGCGCGTATTAGTGGGCTAAGTGCTGTTCAGCGCATTGAACGTGGTATCGCTTATCGTATTGAGACCAGTGATGGCTCGACGTTACCATGTGAGCAAAAGGTGGCATTGGGCGGATTGATCCATGACCGTATGGTTGAGTCACTACTGTTTACATTTGATGAGGCTGAAGGGCTCTTTAGCCATGCATCACCCGCACTGTTGTTGAATGTTGATGTCATTGGTGGTGGTAAGGAAGCACTGGTTGCTGCGGATAATGAACTGGGGTTGGCGCTGAGCGATGATGAGATCGATTACCTGGTCGAAAGTTTTACCGCGTTAAAACGTAATCCAAGCGATGTTGAGTTGATGATGTTTGCACAGGCAAACTCTGAACATTGTCGCCATAAAGTTTTTAACGCCGACTGGGTCATCGATGGTGAGGCGCAGGATATCGGACTCTTTTCGATGATTCGCAATACCACCAAATGTTCACCAGATGGGGTGTTGTCGGCGTACCATGATAATGCGGCGGTGATCGCATCGCCGACCGAAGCGGCGCGCTTTTTCCCGAATGGTACCACGGGTGAATATGGGCGGGTGAATGAAGTGAGTCACATTAACATCAAGGTTGAAACCCATAACCACCCGACTGCGATAGCACCATTTCCGGGTGCGGCAACTGGCATGGGTGGTGAGATCCGCGATGAAGGTGCAACGGGCCGTGGTGCGAAACCTAAAGCAGGATTAGCGGGTTTTACTGTCTCTAACCTGCAGCTGCCGGATATGCCGCGTCCATGGGAACAGGATAACGGCAAGCCTGCACGTATTGTCTCGGCACTGGATATCATGCTTGAAGGACCGATTGGTGGTGCTGCCTTTAATAACGAATTTGGCCGTCCAAACCTCACGGGTTATTTCCGCACCTATGAAGAGTGGGTGCCGAGTGACTGTGGTCAACAGCTGCGCGGCTTTCATAAGCCGATCATGATTGCAGGTGGTTTGGGCGCGATCCGTGAACAACATATCGATAAAAACAATATGCCGCCTGAAACACAACTGATTGTATTGGGTGGCCCGGCGATGTTGATTGGTCTTGGTGGTGGTGCCGCATCCTCTGTGGCCAGTGGTGATAGCAGTGAGGCGCTCGACTTTGCCTCGGTGCAACGCGGTAACCCTGAGATGGAGCGTCGCTGTCAGGAGGTGATTGATCGCTGTTGGCAGCTGGGTGAAGAGAACCCTATTGTTTCATTGCATGATGTCGGTGCAGGCGGTATTTCGAATGCGCTGCCAGAACTGGTGAATGATAGCGAACGTGGTGCTGTATTTGAGTTGCGCTGTGTACCGAATGATGAACCGGGTATGTCGCCGGTACAGATCTGGTGTAACGAGTCACAGGAACGTTATGTGTTGGGTATTCCGCGTAATCGCCTAGAACAGTTTCGTGACATGTGTGACCGCGAGCGTTGTCCTTTTGCAGTCGTCGGTGAAGTTAAGATAGATCGTGATTTAACCTTAAATGATAGCCATTTTGAGAATAGCCCGGTTGATATTCCAATGGATCTGTTGTTTGGTAAACCACCCAAAATGTTACGTGATGTGAAGCGCTTGTCAGTAAGTGCAGATGAGCTGGATTGCAGTGAGGTCACATTAGAGGGTGCCGCGCTACGTGTATTGCAGTTGCCAGCGGTGGCGGATAAAAATTTTTTGATCACGATTGGTGACCGCAGTGTTACTGGTATGGTGGCACGTGACCAAATGGTCGGCCCATGGCAGATACCCGTTGCCGATGTGGCGGTGACGCTGGCTGACTATGACAACTATCACGGTGAAGCGATGTCGATGGGCGAACGCTCACCGGTTGCGTTGTTAAACCCGGCGGCATCAGGGCGACTGGCGATTGGCGAAGCATTAACCAACATTGCAGCGGCGGATATTGAAAAATTAAGCGACATTAAACTCTCGGCTAACTGGATGGCAGCGGCCGGTGTGGCGGGCGAAGATGCAGCGCTCTATGAAACCGTTCACGCGGTCGGTATGGGGCTTTGCCCTGAACTAGGGATTGCGATTCCGGTGGGTAAAGATTCGCTGTCGATGAAGACGGTATGGGAGGAGGGCAGTGAGGCGCGTGAAATGACGTCTCCATTGTCGTTGGTTATCAGTGCCTTTTCACCCGTACAGGATTGTCGTAAGACACTGACGCCGCAGTTGCGCACCGATAAAGGTGATACCGATCTATTGCTGATTGATTTGGGGTGTGGGAAAAATCGCATTGGTGGCTCGGCGTTGGCGCAGGTCTATAAACAGACCGGTCGTACTACGCCAGACCTTGATGATGTACTTCAGTTTAAGGCTTTTTTTAATACGCTACAGCAGCTTAATCGTGATAGTAAATTGCTGGCCTATCATGATCGTTCTGACGGCGGTTTGTTTGCAACGATTACCGAAATGGCCTTTGCTGGCCATGTCGGCGTCACAATCGCAATCGATAGCCTGGTTTCTGAAAATAGTAAGCAGGCGATGTTGACCGCGCTGTTTAATGAAGAGCTGGGTGCAGTCATTCAGGTCGCGAGTGATCAGCGTGATGAAGTAATCGCCATATTTAAAGCGGCGGGTTTAGGTGATTGTTGTCATCACATTGGTGGCCTTAATAATAATGATCGGGTGGTGGTGAGATGTGAGCATCGTGAAGTGTTGGCGGCTACTCGTAGTGAATATCAACGAGCCTGGTCTGAGACCTCGTGGCAGATGCAAAGCCTGCGTGATAATGCCGATTGCGCGCAACAGGAATACGATCTGATTCTGAATGTGAGTGATCCCGGTCTCAACATCGATTTAAGTTTTGATCTGAATGACGACGTAGCAGCACCTTTCTTTAACCAGCAGCGTCCACGTATTGCGGTACTGCGTGAGCAGGGTGTTAATGGTCATGTTGAGATGGCGGCTGCTTTTGATCTTGCTGGTTTTGCTGCCGTTGATGTTCATATGAGCGATATCCTGTCGGGGCGTATTTCACTGAGTGATTTTCACGGTCTGGTCGCTTGCGGTGGTTTCTCGTTTGGTGATGTGTTGGGTGCGGGTATGGGGTGGGCTAGCTCTATTCTGCATAACAGCCGTGCACGTGACGAGTTTAGCGACTTTTTTGAACGTAGTGATAGCTTTGGGCTGGGTGTCTGTAACGGTTGTCAGATGATGTCTAACCTTCACTCGTTAATTCCTGGTGCAGCACTATGGCCGCGTTTTGAACGTAATACTTCAGAGCAGTTTGAGGCGCGTTTTTCACTGGTTGAGGTGATGCCGTCACCTTCGCTATTTCTTGATGGGATGGCGGGTTCACGCATGCCGATTACCGTCGCACATGGTGAGGGGCGGGTTGAGTTTCGTGATGGTCAGAGTCTTGCTCTGCTTGAGCAGTCTGCTACGTCGACGTTACGTTTTGTCGATAACAGTGGTGCAGCAACAGAATGTTACCCTGCTAACCCCAACGGTTCACCAGGTGGTATTACCGGTGTGACAACAGAAGATGGACGCTTTACGATTATGATGCCACATCCGGAGCGAGTCTTCCGTTCGGTGCAGCATTCCTGGCATCCGGATGAATGGAGCGAAGCCGGCCCCTGGTTAAGAATGTTTAGAAATGCACGGAAATGGACAGCGTAATGAATATAAGAAAAGCGATATTTCTGACTCTGTTCTTACCGGTGGTCGGGATGTTGGGCTATATCGGTTGGAATTTGACCAAAGAGCATGCATTGCCTGACTGGGATTTAACGCTGGCACCGGTTAATGCCTCAAGCGCCAAGATTCTGGATGGCACATTTCGCAAGCTCGGTTATCACTGGCCGTTAGCGGTGGATGCTGAAGTACCCCCTATTATGGTTGACCCTTTACCAGCAGATCTTGGTGAGGTGAAGGTGGTGAAACTTAAAAAGTCCCTTTTCTTTCGCGCCTTGTTACCGATGGTTTTGGCTGAAAATGCAAAGCTTAATGATCAACGTCGTTTTATGATAGCCCTGTTTGCGCGTAAGGAATTGCCAGGAAGCGAGAGTAAAAAACGTCAGTGGCTTGAAGATCAGTTGGTGCATTATCGGGTTAAGGGGAGCATTGAAGACGAAGCGACCCGTGCAGAGTTGGCGCGCAGACTTGATGAAGTGCCGGTAGCGCTGGTGCTCGCTCAGGCAGCTAACGAAAGCGCGTGGGGTAGTTCCCGTTTTGCACGAGACGCTAAAAATCTGTTTGGCGAATGGACCTATAAAGATGGAGAGGGCTTGATCCCTGAAGCGCGTGCGGCAGGTGAGAACCATGCGGTGCGCATCTTCCCAACATTACGCGCATCGGTGCAGTCTTACATGAATAATATTAACAGCGGGCATGCTTATGAAGAGCTACGTGTGATGCGAGAAGAGCTGCGTAATAATCAACGTTCGTTAGATGCTTTGAAGTTAGCGGGAGGGTTAATCCGTTACTCTGAGCGTGGCGAAGAGTACGTGGAAGAGATCAAAAAAATGATCCGTAGCAACCGCCTTAATATGCTGGATAACGTGACATTAAACATTGAGAATGATTAGCGCGATTGTTTAGCCCCCTCTAATGGCGTTGGATGAATCCATAAATGACTGTACCAATAGTGGCGCCCAGAGCTCTTTGATGGTGCCGTGCAGTTGTAACGGCTACGTCTATTATTAAAGGGCTTATGTGCTTTAACATTAAACCTACCGCTTTCTTTGTTGAGCCATGTGACATTTGCAGTTCCTTGATTGCTGGCGAAGCAATTGAGCTGATCGAGCCTGATATCACTGTTTTTTTCTAATGTTAGTTGTAGCACCGGTGGGTTTTGCTGGCCGATAACTGGATCAATAGACGAGCTGTCAATGACTGGCAGTGGCAGGCTTAATACCTTTGTTTTGAATGATGGCAGTGCTGCAAAATTTGCAGCCATCGGATAACGCGGTAGTGCCTGGCGATCTGAATATTGGCTAACAGCGCCTGACTGTTGACCAAAAGCAGTCCATCCTAATGTCTTAATAATCTGCTGTAATGTTGAGTTATATTCTCCGTAAGGGTAGGCAAAGAGTGGTGGTGCGCTGCCTAGTTCCGTTTGTAGCCTCTGTTGTGCCATCTTCAAATCTTCAAGTACTCTTATTACCCAGTCATCCTCAGACTCGTTGGTTGCCTGTTTGATTAGGAAATCGTGATGAGTCGAGTGGTTGGCAAAAGTAGCCCCATGTTGTTGCATCTCACGCATTTGTGTCCAGTTCATAAAGGCGGGCATTTTTTTGTCGACTGGATCTGTTGAGACAAAAATGGTGAATGGCCAGTTGCGTTGTTTGAGTCGAGGGTAGGCGTGTGTATAGATTGAACGGTATGCATCATCGATGGTAATGGCAACAACACGATCAGGAAACGGTTGTTTTGCTTCAAGTTGCTTGACTATTTTTTCAAGCGACCATACTCGAAAGTTATTTTGCTCAAGATAATGCAGGTGTGCATCGAATTGCAGAAGTGTGACGTTGGTGCTTGGATAGCGTGTATCACCAAAGTGGTGATACATCAACACCACTGCGCCATTTGTTGGGTTCGATAGCACGGTGCTGGGGAGTGTGAGTGCTCCCCAAAAAAGTAGTAGTTTTAATAGCGTACGATGCAAAGCAGGAGGGGTCCCAGATAAAAAAACTATCCTAGCACGCTTTTCCGCATGGTTGAGCTAGATGTAGTGTTCCTGCTGTAATCTACAATAGCTACTCCCAGCTGGTTATTTAGCCTGTCGTTGTAACGGCATTGTCGGTATTCGTCTCAACAGTCGTTTGTGCGACTCTCTTTTGTGCCCGTTGATCCAGCACATTCTTGAGGGCGATCAATAGGCCCAGACCGATAAAGGCCCCGGGGGGCAGTACCGCGAGTAGAAAGCCGCTGTAATCATCGATCACGGTGATGGTCATCCATTCGGCAGCTTCGCCAAACATCAGGTGGGCCTGCGCAAAGAGTGTCCCCTGACCGAGTAGCTCGCGAATCGCACCTAGCAACACCAGAATGGCTGAGAAGCCAGCACCCATCATCAGTCCATCAATAAAAGAAGGCACCACTGCATTTTTGGAGGCAAACGCTTCGGCGCGTCCGAGGATCGCACAGTTGGTGACGATCAGCGGAATAAAGATGCCGAGAATCTTGTAGAGATCATAAAAGAAGGCGTTCATCGCCAGTTCAATTGCGGTGACGAAAGATGCAATGATCAATACAAAGACCGGGATGCGAATTTCTGGGCGTACCGAGTGACGGATGAGTGATACGGTGACGTTCGACAGCACTAGGGTTAAAGTGGTCGCGATGCCCAGTCCAATACCATTCACTGTTGTTGTTGTTACTGCAAGCAGTGGGCACAGACCAAGAACCTGTACCAGGGCGACGTTGTTCTTCCACAGACCATTGTAGGTCAATTCGTTATAGCTGTTATTGGCCATCGGTAGTCACCTGTGTTGCTGTGTGTGCTTCATCAGTCGTCTTGAATAATTCATCTTTGTACTGCCCAAAATACAACAGTGCGTTGTGTACCGCTTTCACCACGGCGCGCGGGGTGACCGTAGCACCAGTGAACTGGTCAAAAATACCACCATCTTTTTTCACCCGCCAGCCGAGACCTTCTGGGTTTTGCAGGGAGTGGTTATCAAAACTGGTGACCCAATCAGAACGAATAATATCAATACTATCACCCAGTCCCGGGGTCTCACGATGATTTAGCACACGTACGCCACTGATGGTGCCATCATAACGGATTGCAACGAGCAGTTTGATTGCGCCGTTGTAGCCATCGGGTGCGATGGTGGTGATGACTGCGGCGATCGGAATATCTTTTAAGCGCGCGAGGTAAACGGTGTGCGGTTTTTTACTGCCGAGTAGCTCCCGAGAGATTACCTCAACCGTGTCGTTGGCGATGTCGTTATCATGACTGCTAGGCGGCACTAGCGTATTTAGGCTTTGTAGTAGCGCCTGGTACTCATTGTCGGCGATGCGAACTTCGGTATTGTCGAAGGTGAGCGCAACCATTGAAGTTCCGGTGATTGCAAAGACGCCAAGTAGCAACGATGTGGTGAGCATGTGTTTAACGGCCACCGTTCTAATCCCTCTTATGTCCGAAGACGCTGGACTTGAAGTAGTGGTCGATCAACGGTGCACACATATTTAATAACAGCACTGCAAAGGCGACGGCATCCGGATAGCCACCCCAGGTGCGAATCACATAGGTAAAGATGCCGATACCACAGCCGTAGATGATCTTGCCGCGATTCGAGGCGGCGGCGGTGACCGGGTCGGTGGCGATAAAAAAGGCCCCCAGCATCGCTGCGCCACTAAAGAGGTGGAACATCGGGGTGGCGTAGTGCTCGGGGTCAATCAGGTAAAAGAGTGATGAGATCACCAATAGTGAGCCAAGCATTGCCACAGGGATATGCCAGCTAATGACCTTTTTATAGATCAACCATAGGCCGCCAAGTAGAAAGCCGCCACCGACCCACTCCCACCCTTTACCGCCGATCGCACCAAAGATCGGAATTACACTGAGAACGCGGCTGGTCTCTTCATCTAGGCCAAGTTGTGCACGCACTTCATTCACGGTGTTGCCGAGCGCAAGATGGGTCTTGAGCGAGTCGAGCGGGGTCGCTTCAGTGAGCGCATCAAAGGTGACGCCATCTGGCAGCACGTGAAAGAGGATAAACATCGCGGTTTCAAGAAAATCGAGGCTGTTATCGGCTAGTGCGCTGGGCGGTATCCAGCTGGTCATTTCACGCGGAAATGAGATCAGCAGCATTACGTAACCAACCATTGCTGGATTGAATGGGTTAAAGCCAAGGCCACCGTATAATTGCTTGGCAATGATGATTGCAAAGGCGACACCGATCACGGTGAGCCACCACGGGGATAGTGGTGGCAGTGTCAGCGCAATTAAGATAGCCGTCAATGCCGCGCTGCCATCGCTGAGAGAAGGCATCACTGGGCGTTGGCGTAGCTTCAGGATTAACGCTTCGCAGGTGAGTGCGGTGACCAGTGCGATGCAGATGTTGATGACGACGCCCCAGTCAAAAAACCACACATAGGCGGCAACGCCAGGGATCAGCGCCAGCATCACCATCACCATCACGCGCGTGATGGAGGTAGGGGCGAGCTGATGTGGGGATGTAGGTGTATTAAATGGCATCGCTTCGTTTATCTGTTAGCGCAGTGTGTGCTGCGTTATTGTACCTGCTCATTGTTGTCGCTTGCCGCAGGTGAATCATCTTTTTTATCGATACCACTTTTTTGTGGTGCGGCTGGTGTGATTGAGGTTGCCTCATCTGATTTTGGTGCAGCACCCTCTTTCTTGGCTTTTACCCGCGCCACTGCGGCCTGAATCTCTGCTTTGCGCGCATTCACGGCGCTATCGCGCTGGTTCATCGCCTCGTCGCGCATCTTTTCTGCCATTTTGGCACCATCAACCGCTGGGGCCTTCGGGGCGGCAGCCTTCTTCGGTTTTGGCGCTTTCTTTTTAGCGCGCTTGGCCTCACGTGCCAGTTTTTCCCGCTCGACCCGCATTAGGCGGAACTCATGGCGTTCTCGTGCCTGGTCTGACTTTTTCTGTTCTTGCTCCTGCGTCCAGATCGCCCCTTTGGCGAAGCGGTAAAACTGCACCAGCGGAATATGACTGGGGCAGACATAGGAGCAGCAGCCGCATTCGATGCAGTCGAACAGATCATATTCCTGCGCTTTGTCGAGCTCTTTGGCACGCGCATGCCAGTAGAGTTGTTGTGGCAGCAGTTTGACCGGGCAGACATCGGCGCACGCGCCGCAGCGAATGCAGGGCATCACAGGTTGGTCGAGGCCAAGTTCTTTACGGGTAGCGGCGATGATGCAGTTGGTGGTCTTGATCACCGGTAGCGAGGTGTCGTGCAGTGCAAAGCCCATCATCGGTCCGCCCATCACCAGGCGCTCGATCTGCTCTGACTCAACACTGCACTGTTGCAGTAGCGCTTCGATCGGTGTGCCAAATAGCACTTCGAGATTACGGGGGCGTTTAACCGCTGCTCCGGTCACTGTCACCATGCGTGAGATCAGTGGTTGGCCGAGGTGGATCGCGCGATAGATAGCAGCAGCGGTTGATACGTTATGACACACCACGCCGATGTTGATTGCGAGGCCGTTGCTCGGCACTTCTTTGCCAGTGATCACCTGTACTAACTGTTTTTCACTGCCCTGTGGATAGCGCGTGGGTACTAGTGCGACGCGCAAGCCCTTGATTCCCTCAGCAGCTTTGCAGACGCTTTCATAGGCCTGTGGTTTGTTGTCTTCAATCGCGATTACGCACTCTTCTGCCTGTAGGGCATGGCGCATAATGTGAGTCCCTTCGATGATGGAGTGCGGGTCTTCGCGCATTAACATGTCATCGCAGGTGATATAGGGTTCGCACTCAACACCGTTGAGGATCAGTGTTTTGATCTTCTTTTGTGAACTGGGATTGAGTTTAATAAAGGAAGGGAAACCCGCACCGCCAAGCCCGACTACGCCCGCTTCGCGGATGATATTACGCAGGTGGCTAGGGTTGGTTCTGGTGTAGTCCTGTGTCGATTTGTATTCGACCCATTCATCGCGGCCATCTGTCTCAATCACAATCGATAGCGCCCTGAGGCCTGATGGGTGTGGGATTGGGTACTCGCTAATATCGATCACTTTGCCTGATGTCGGTGCATGTATCGGTGCGCTAACATAGCCATCGGCACTAGCAATTTTCTGCCCTTTTAAGACCCGGTCACCAACTTCGACGATTGCTTCTGCAGCCGCGCCAATGTGCTGATGCAGCGGCAGGATCAATTTTTCAGGCATGCGTGCCTGTGCTGACGGTTCCACTGTTGACTGTCGTTTGTTCTGCTCGGGGTGAACCCCGCCGTGGAATTTCCATCGCTTTTCTGGTGTGTTGCAGCTGCTCATGCCGAAACCTCTTGCCTGCTGTCTGGTGCTGGCTCTGGTGGGTAGGGCCATTTCCAGGTCAACATGTCTTCTTTGATCTCGATCATCTCGATGCAGTCCACCGGGCAGGGTGGCAGGCAGAGGTCACAGCCGGTGCATTCGGATTCGATAATGGTGTGCATCTGTTTGGCAGCACCGAGGATTGCATCTACTGGACACGCTTGTATACATAGCGTACAGCCGATGCAGGTCTGCTCGTCAATGAAGGCGACGGTCTTTGGCTTAACTTCACCATTTTCTGGATTGAGTGGCAGCGGTTCGCGGTCAAGCAGGTCGGCGAGTGCGTGGATGGTTGCCTCACCACCCGGCGGGCACTGGTTAATCTCAGCATCGCCAGAGGCGATGGCTTCAGCGTAGGGACGGCAGCCAGGGAAACCGCACTGGCCACATTGCGTCTGCGGTAGTTGTGCATCGATCTGCTCGACAAGTGGATCCCCCTCGACCTTAAAGCAGATCGCGGCGAAACCGAGGATTAGCCCAAAAACAAGCGCCAATGCGCTGAGTGCCAGGATCGACGTCAGCATATCAACCCTTTATTAACCCGGAGAAGCCCATAAAGGCGAGTGACATTAGGCCAGCGGTGATCAGGCCGATGGCTGGCCCCTGAAATACCACCGGTACATCGGCAGCGGCAAGGCGTTCGCGCATCGCGGCAAACAGGATCAACACAATAGAAAAACCAACCGCAGCACCAAAACCGTAGACCGCCGATTGCAGGAAGTTTAGCTCCTGTTGGATGTTAAGCAGCGCCACACCGAGTACTGCGCAGTTGGTGGTGATCAATGGTAAAAAAATACCGAGTACCTTATGTAGCAGCGGGCTGCTTTTCTGAATCACCATTTCGGTGAACTGTACCACCACTGCAATCACTAGAATAAAGGTGATGGTGCGCAGGTATTCAATCCCCAGTGGCGCCAAAAGGTAGGTGTTGGCGAGATAACTACAGACCGATGCAAGTGTTAAAACAAAGGTGGTGGCGAGTGCCATGCCGATTGCCGTTTCGAGTTTGCGCGAAACGCCCATGAACGGGCACAGGCCGAGAAATTTGGTTAACACAAAGTTGTTAACCAGTACGGTGCTGAGCAGGATGAGGGCGAATTCGGTCATTAACAGTTATTTATGCGGTTTTGTGTGGTGTTATTCAGTCATTTACTTTGCGTTGCCAATGGTACCCTGCCTCTTCTCTGGCTACAACGCAGGCGATGTGGGGCTATTTTACCTTCATCCCTGGTTGCGCGCCTTCATGCGGTTCCAGTAGCCAGAGTTCTTTGCCGCCTGGGCCTGCTGCCAGCACCATCCCTTCGGAGAGACCAAAGCGCATTTTACGTGGCGCAAGATTAGCGACCATCACAGTGAGTTTGCCTTCCAGCTGCTCAGGTGAGTAGGCTGATTTGATGCCGGCGAATACGTTGCGGGTCTTTTCTTCACCGATGTCGAGGGTGAGTTGCAGTAGTTTGTCGGCCCCTTCGACATGAGCGGCTTTAACGATTTTGGCGATACGTAGATCGACTTTTGCAAAATCATCAAACTGGATGGTGTTTGTCTCATCATTCACGGCAAGTCCCGCTCCTTTCTCAGGGATAGTCGTCGCCTGTTTCTTCGCTGGCTTACTTTTTTGTTGCGCTTCGCCATGGCGAGCGGGTGACGGCTTGCTCTGCTGCAATGTGGCGGCACTCGCTTCCAGCATCGCGTCGATCTGTGGCTGTTCAATCCGCTTCATCAAGTGTTTGTACTTGTTGATCGCATGACTAGTGAGCAGGCTGTCGACATCACGCCATTGAAGGGCTTCGATATTGAGGAACGCCTCTACCTCGGCGGCCAGTCTTGGTAGTACTGGTTTGAGGTAGACCGTTAGCACCCTAAAGGCGTTGATGATCGCAGTGCACACTTCATGTAGCTGCTGCTCTTGGCCTGCTGTTTTTGCCATTACCCATGGGGCTTTGTCGCTGACATATTCGTTGGCTTGATCGGCAAGTGCCATGATTTCACGCATCGCTTCACTAAACTGGCGCGCTTCAAAACGTGTGGCGACCTGTTCTGCTTGCGCCTGAATGTCAGCTACCAGTTTAGCGCCATCGTCATCCAGTGTTGCGGCAAGCTTGCCATCAAAACGCTTGCTAATAAAACCTGCTGAACGTGAGGCGATGTTGATGTATTTGCCTATCAGGTTACTGTTAACGCGCGCGGTGAAATCTTCCAGGTTAAGATCGATATCTTCAACACGGTCGCTCAATTTAGCCGCAAAATAGTAACGCAGGTATTCTGGATTCAAGTGGTCGAGATAAGTGCGCGCCATAATAAAGGTACCGCGTGATTTCGACATCTTCTGCCCATCGATGGTCAGAAAGCCGTGCACACAGATCTTATTCGGGGTGCGATAACCGGCGTATTTCAGTGTGGCTGGCCAGAACAGGGCGTGGAAATAGAGGATGTCTTTACCGATGAAGTGATATAACTCAGCATCGCTTTCCGGCTGCCAGTAGCTATCGAAATCGAGTCCTTCTTTTTTGCAGAGGCTTTTAAAACTCGCCATGTAGCCGACTGGCGCATCCAGCCAGACGTAGAGAAACTTGCCTGGCGCAGCGGGAATCTCAAAGCCAAAGTAGGGCGCATCACGCGAGATATCCCAGTCGCGCAGGCCAGCCTCAAACCACTCGTTCATTTTGTTGGCGGCCTCGAGCTGTAGTGGCGCGGTGTCACCTTCTGGGTTAAGCCACTCTTTTAGGAACGCCTCGCATTTGCCCAGTTGAAAAAAGTGATGTTCTGATTTTTTGGTGATCGGTGTTGCACCCGACAGGGCGGAATAGGGCTTGATTAGGTCTGTGGGTGCGTAGGTCGCGCCACACTTCTCGCATGAATCACCGTATTGATCCGGTTCCTCGCACTTTGGGCAGCCGCCTTTGATGAAACGATCCGACAGGAACATCTCTTTTTCGGGGTCGTAAAGCTGCTCGATGGTGCGTTTGGTGATTAGCCCGGCTTTGTCGAGGCGACGGTAGATATCCTGCGACAGCTCGCGGTTTTCATCCGAATGGGTCGAGTGGTAGTTATCGAACTCGATCGCAAAATCAGAGAAGTCCTGGAAATGCTCACCGTGAACGCGTTCGATTAGCGCCTCTGGTGTGATCCCTTCATGCTCGGCACGCAGCATAATCGGGGTGCCGTGGGTGTCATCAGCACAGACGTAGTGGCAGCTATGCGCGCGCATCTTCTGGAAACGCACCCAAATATCGGTCTGGATATATTCAACCAGGTGCCCGATGTGAATGGCGCCGTTGGCGTACGGCAGGGCACTGGTGACCAGTATCTTGCGTGAACTATTTATTGTTGCGTTTGACGGCATATCGCCCTGAAATCCTAAATTGGGTAACTTAATTCTTGTTACGATTTTTATTTTGTTATGCGGCTTGCGCACATTGTCTCGCGCTGGCTTTGATCTACGCGAAATAACCCGCCATTATAGCCTAACTTCCCAGTTGATGGCACGTTGAGATGTTGAATCGTAATATGAATGGTAATCCCGCATAGTTCTCCGGGCTGATGAGCGCGTTAAATTAAGTTAGAATGCGCCTTTCGTTTTTAGCAGGTTTTCAAGGAGTGTGGCACTAAGATGTCTGAAATTTCTCAATCACAGGTGGAAATGGCGGTTAAAGGGTACAGATGTCCCTACTTGAACAGTGATCTCGTGAGCGCCTCGGCGGTGAAGGATATCGCGATCGATGGCGCGAAAGTGACGCTGAAGGTAGCGCTTGGTTTTCCCGCTGCTGGTTATGTTGAAACCCTGGCGCAGGCGCTGCGTGACCAGATTGCGAAGATCGACGGAGTTACCGATGTGGTGATTGAGGTCGGCAGCAAGATTATCAGCCATACGGTACAGCGCGGCATTAAGCCGCATGACAACATCAAAAACATCATCGCGGTCGCCTCGGGCAAGGGTGGTGTCGGTAAATCGACCACATCTGTTAATCTGGCGTTGGCGCTGGTTGCCGAGGGGGCGCGTGTTGGTATCCTGGATGCTGATATCTACGGCCCAAGCCAGCCACGCATGCTGGGTGCAACGGCCAAGCCGCAGACGGAAGATGGCAAGACTATGTTGCCGGTGATCTGCCACGATGTTCAGTCGATGTCGATCGGCTATATGATTGAAGAGGACAATCCAATGATCTGGCGTGGCCCAATGGTAACGCAGGCGCTGGAACAGCTGTTAAGCGACACCAAGTGGGATAACCTCGACTATCTGGTGATCGATCTGCCGCCGGGCACTGGTGATGTGCAACTGACCCTGGCGCAGAAAATTCCGGTGAGTGCTGCCGTGATCGTTACCACCCCGCAGGACATCGCACTGTTGGATGCACGCAAGGCGCTCAAAATGTTTGAGAAGGTTGAGGTGCCGGTGCTGGGTGTGATCGAAAACATGAGTACTCACATCTGTTCGGAGTGCGGCCATGAAGAGCATATTTTTGGCGCGGGCGGTGGTAAGCAGATGGCGGCTGATTACGATGTGCAGTTACTGGGTTCACTGCCGCTTGATATCACGATCCGTGAAAATGTCGATGTCGGTACGCCGACGGTGGTGGCTGATCCTGAGGGTGCCATTGCACAGAGTTATCGTGAGATTGCACGTCGTGTCGCGGCAGGACTGTCGCAACAGGGTAAAGACTATAGTACGGCATTCCCTAATATTGTGATACAAAACACCTAGGAAATAGCGGGCTACTTTCTGAAACCGACATAAGACTAATAAGCAGAGACTAACGAGATGAGCATTAAATCCGATAAGTGGATTCGTCGCATGGCTGAGGGGCACGGCATGATTGAGCCGTATGAGCCGGGGCAGGTGAGAGAGAACGAAAATGGTCGTATCGTCTCTTACGGCACGTCGAGCTATGGCTATGATATCCGCTGTTCGGATGAGTTTAAGATTTTCACCAATATTAATTCTGCGATTGTTGATCCTAAAAACTTTGACTCGAATAGTTTTGTCGATGTGCAATCTGATGTCTGCATTATCCCGCCCAATTCATTTGCACTGGCGCGTACGGTGGAATACTTCAGGATTCCGCGTAGTGTGTTGACCATCTGTTTAGGGAAATCGACCTATGCACGTTGCGGCATCATCGTGAATGTCACGCCGTTTGAACCAGAATGGGAAGGGCATGTGACGTTGGAGTTTTCAAACACCACGCCACTACCTGCAAAAATATACGCCAATGAAGGGGTCGCGCAGGTGCTCTTTTTTGAGTCGGATGAAGTGTGTGAAGTGTCGTATAAAGATCGTGGTGGAAAATATCAGGGACAGCAGGGCGTCACGCTGCCTAAGACTTAAGGCTGTTTTTTAAGTTGTATGCCCTTGGTCTGTTTGATCTCCAGCGTGATGAACGCTTTGTCATCCTTTCCCTGTTTAATGCGAACGGGCAGGTAGCGTAGCGATTTGGCAAACCAGATGGTCAGCTTTCGTTTGCTATCCGCCGCGCGTTCACGTTTGAGCTTGATGGCCTCTATTTCGCCGATTGACGTTTGGATGGTCTCTTCACCTAGTAAGGTGAATCGATACTCTTTCAGAATGCCATCATCCGCTACCGGATAGCTGAAGGTGGTTAATCCCGCCTGCAGATCGAGCATCAGCTGTAGCTGATAAGAGAGCTTATCCTGCGTTTTTTGGCTTATCTCAAGGTTCCATTCTTCACCTTCGATAGCGTTTTTAATGCTTTTTGTTGGCCAGTCAAAATCGAGTTTTGTGGTGTGTGCCCGTTTGCCCCCGGTACGATCGTAGAGGTAGTGTAGCGGTTGAATGGTATTATGATTAAGCGTAAATATAGAGTGTTCGGCGATCTGGTCTTTGATGAACAGCGCGGCAAGTCCGGTTGTTTTTGAGTGTGACTCAAACTTGATGGTGCCGTCTGGCTGGACGGTGGTGGTGCGTTTGACCTCGCCGAGTTTTAGGTTGTCATTGCGCAGCAGTTCGTAGTGAGCGGTGAAGCTGGGGATCGATATTTCATCTTCAGCGTGGAGTGGGGTGGTTGTCAGCAGGCACCACCCGAAGGCAGTGCCTGAAACGAAGTGCATCAGTTTGTTTGCGATACTCATGAGTGGCGTTTAAGCACTGCCATATTGCGCCTGATAATCACGGATGCAGGCTAGTGTGTCGGCGAACTCAGGTTTTTCTTCGAGGTAGGTCAACAATGTTGAGAGGCTTGCGATGCTGGTTATTTTGATGCCTTGCTGCTGCTCAATCTCCTGGATAGCTGAGGTCTCACCCTGGCCTCTCTCCTGTCGATCTAGTGCAATTGCGACACCTGCCATTGCAGCACCTGCATTTTCGATGATTGCAACGGATTCGCGTACTGAGGTACCCGCCGAAATGACATCGTCAATGACGAGTACTTTACCCGCTAACGCAGCACCGACAATCATGCCGCCTTCACCGTGATCTTTGGCTTCTTTGCGATTAAAGGCAAAGGGAATGTCACGCTGATACTTTTCCTGTAGCGCAATCACGGTGGCAACCGCGAGAGGAATGCCTTTGTAGGCTGGACCGTAGAGCATATTGAGTTCGACATTGTCATTAACAATAGCCGCGGCGTAGTACTGACCCAGACGCGAGATCGAAGCGCCGGTGTTGAAAAGCCCACTGTTAAAGAAATAAGGGCTAATACGGCCTGATTTGAGGGTGAATTCACCAAAGCGAAGTACCCCGCTGTCGATGACAAAGTCAAAAAAATCGCGCTGAAAATCCTGCATTTTACTATCCCTCTGTGGTCTCAGCCCCTATTCTACCTATCTGAGGTAGCGCTGGTAAATGATTGATTGGTGAAACTAAGAAAGCCCTTCATGAGAGGGGCTGAAAAGAGGGGTGATTAAGTGCTGAGGGTGCAGGATTAGCCTGGCGGGGTGCAGTTGTGCAACGTTTTACGTATGTTGTCAAGTGACCCTGCCTGTTTTTCGAGCTGTGATGACTCTTCATTGAGTTGTTTGAGCTGGCCATCCAGGTTTTTTTTTGATTCTTTAATTTTACCCAGTGTCGCCATGTATTTATCGATGCTGGTACGTTTTTCCTGAATCTGGATGACGAGGGGATTAATCAGTTCTTTGAGCCAGGCATCAGCTTCGCGATTAGCATTACCAAATGTATTACGTACGTGGCTGACAAGTGAAATGAAGAATTTTTTCACCACAAAGCTCTGTTCCGCCATGGTTGAGATGGGGCTATTGCGAAACTCTTCTGCTTTGATAGCAAGTTGATCCAGTTCGGCAATATGAGGCTGAATGTTGAATTTGGGGGCGACGTGGCTTTTTAGGCCATGTTCGTCACGGAACTTTTTATAGATGCTTTTGATCAATTTGTGGATTTCATCAGAATGGCGCTCTGCTATCTGCATTGCTTCACGAGAACTTTCGAAAAATAGCGTCATTCCATTTTTCATGCCGTTTGTAGTCCAGCTGCCCGACATGTCGTGACGTGTTTTATCAATAATAACGTCGATTGCATCCATGCCAAGGGTGTTGAACATGACTTTGGCCTGGGTGGCTAGGCGGCGACGGCTTGCCTGAAAATTTTTAACGCTTTCATAGTAGGTGACTTTCTGTTCTTTTGCCTTTTGTAATAGCTGTTGAACGACATCTTCATTCTTTCCACGTAGCGCCTTGAGTTGTTCTGACTGTTTGTTAATGTCTTGCAGTTGTCCAATTATTGGGTCGTATATGTTGTTGATTGACTGATTTAACCCTTCAACAACACTACCCCAAATTACCTGCTGTTTAGTTGGCAGGATTTCATTGGCGAGCAGTGACTCAAGTGAGAGCAGGTTACTTTGCTCTAGTAGCTTGTCATCTTTTTTTGTTTTGGCGAGCAACGCTTTTTGTGCGGATACGGGATAGACACTACTTTTATCGATGCCAAGCATTGCGGCGCTTGTTCTGCGTTGTTCTTCGATAGAGGCAAGCACCTCATCGGGTTTTTTCATTTCATCCCAGAGGATATCGATTTTATTTAATACAGCGACTAGGCCGCTCTGTTTTTTATTGCGGAAAGCCATAATGTGATTTTTCCACATGTCGAGATCACTTTTAGTGACACCGGTATCTGCGGAAAGAATGAACAAAATAGCCTGTGCGCTGGGTAGCATGTTGAGGGTAAGTTCAGGTTCGCTGCCAAGTGCGTTTAGCCCTGGTGTATCCAGAATCACAAGTCCTTGTTGTAGCAAAGGGTGAGGGAAGCTAATTAGTGCATGGCGCCACATTGGTATTTCGACGTTCCCAGAGGTGGGAGCTCCTTCGTCACCACCGTGGAGCTCTTCGCAGTAGAGGCCTAGTTTTTCAGCCTCCTCCATTGGTATATCTTTGGTTTTGACGACTTCTTTAAAGGCCTCTGCCATTTGGTCAGGCGAATCAACATCGAGTGGTAAAGTGGTCCAGTAGCTCTCTTCATTTTTGAGCTCTGAAAGGCTGGCATCACTCAGGCGTGTTTCAATCGGTAGCAATTTAATAAATGACTGTTTTTTTGTCTTGTCGTAAAAGAGTTCAGTTGGGCACATGGTGGTGCGGCCAGCTTCGGAGGGTAGTAGGCGTCGGCCATAGTTGGCAAAAAATATTGCGTTGATTAGTTCAGTCTTGCCGCGCGAAAATTCGGCGACGAAGGCGATGTTGAGATTGTCTGAGTCAAGTGCCTTGAGCGCATCAAAGATGCGTAGTTCGATCTCCGAGCTGCTTTTATCGTGTTGCGTCAGCCACTCCTGGTAGTCTCTAATGGTTTGGACGAGTTCAGTTTTCCACTGAGCAAATGCTTTCATCTGACTGCTGAAGCGATCTTGCTGTAGAGTCTCGTTGATATCCAAAGCGTTTGTGGACATATTTCCCTTTTCCAGTCTGCTCTTAGTGGTTAATTACGGCTAAAATTTATTGTAGTTACAGTCTACTATCGGAATTTTGTCTCTATGCATGAGTTTTTTTTCAAAAAACTATACTGTCCTTGCTAGTTTTGTTGATAGGCGAGCATATTGTTGGTTCGCTTGAGTTAAATGCTTGCTTTAACTTATAACTTTTGAGCTATTCTTTGAATTAAGATTGCTCTTCTCAAGGGGGTTTACATGGTTATTTATATTATGTCAGTAAGTTGCCTAAATTTGAGATTGGACTGATGACTAGCATCTTAATCAAAGGGATGGCGATTAGTACCACCAATGGCGATAAATCCATGCCTGCAATCGGTGGTATCAGGCGACGAACAGGGTGCAAAACAGGCTCGGTTAATGAATAGACGGTGGTGGTGAGTGGATTATGGGTGCTCTGTCCAACCCAGCTTAAGACCACCTGAACAAGAATAGCCACCATGAATATATTCAGCGCTAACGATAGTAGGTCAGCAACGGCGATTGGGATGATGACTGCAATGCTGAATGATTTTCCGATAATCAGTAGTTTTAAGAGGATTGCGGCCAATTGAATTGCGAAGAGTAGAACCAGAGAGGCAATGTCGACCCCTTTAAAGCCGGGGATGATGCGCCTCAGTGGTACCAGAGGTGGATTAGTTACCTTCACCAGGAACTGACAGACTGGATTGTGAAAGTTGGCGCGTACCAGCTGTAGCAGGAAACGTAGCATGATTGCGATGAGATATAGTCCAAACAGGGCGTCAATCAGGTAGAGTACGGGATTACTAAAGTATGAGTTATCCATTGCGCTTATTTCCTAGTATGTCTGCCAGTTCCTGTGCGCGTTCTTTTGCACCTTGAACTGCATGATCAATCAGTTGCTGATATTTACCTGACTCCATTACCTCTATCGCCCGTTCTGTAGTGCCGCCAGGGGAGGTGACGCATTTTCTTAACGTGGCGCTGTCATCGCTGCTTTCCAGTGCCATCTTTGCGGCACCAAAGGCGGTCTGTAGCGTCAGCAGGCGGGCGGTTTCGCGAGGTAGCCCTGCGTTGACGCCAGCATTTTCGAGTGACTCCATTAGCAGGAAAAAATAGGCGGGGCCACTGCCTGATACGGCAGTCACAGCATCCATCAAAGGTTCTTCATCTAGCCACAGGGTAAGCCCAACTGCGCGCATGATGAATTCGGCGAGATCTCGCTGTTCTGCGCTGGTGGCCTGGTTGGCAAACAGGGCGGTAGCGCCGCTGCTTACCAGTGCCGGGGTGTTGGGCATGGTGCGAATAACCGCGCAATGACCACCCAGCCAGCGTTCCAGGTCATTGCTACGAATGCCGGCGGCAATGGAGATCACCGGGCATTGTTGTTGCTGGATCGCCCCGGCAATTTCAGTGGCGACTGCTTCGATCACTTGTGGTTTGACGGCAAGGATAACCACATCGGCCTGTTGCAGTGCATCAAGGTTCGATGCGGTGGTATGGATGCCAAAGGCGGCAGCCAGCTGTTGGCGTTGATCGCTGCCGGGGTCAGCAACGCGAATGTGGTTAGGGTTGCAGCCGTCGCTGATCATACCGCCAATCAAGCTGCGCGCCATGTTACCGCCGCCAATAAATGTGTATCGTTTTTTGTTCATAATGGGGAATATACTGGGATTTGGTTGTCTGCGCCATGATCTAATCCACGATCTAATCCAGGATTTAATCAGGAGCCGTTTTACGCGGCCCAAAAATAGCGGTGCCAATACGTACCATAGTTGAGCCTTCGGCGATGGCGGCCTCAAGGTCGGCTGACATCCCCAGTGACAATGTATCTAGCGGATGACCTGCGTCGATCAGGTGTTGCTGTGCCCGTTGAACAGTGTGAAATATCGTGCGCTGTTGATTGAAGGTTTCTGCTTTTTGTGGGATTGCCATTAGCCCGCGTAGCTTGATGTGTGGCAGGGCGGCAACGTCAGCGGCTAATGCGGAGAGTCCTGCTAATGTTACGCCAGACTTGCTCTCCTCTTCGCTGACATTGAACTGTAGGCAGATGTTGAGGTCAGGTAGTGTTTCTGGCCTTTGAGTGCTTAGCCTGGTGGCGACTTTGAGACTGCTGACGCTATGCACCCAGTCAAAATGCGCAGCGATTGGGCCTGTTTTATTGGACTGAATAGCGCCGATGTAATGCCATATGATTGGCTGATCTTGAAGCGTATTGATTTTATCGAGTGCCTCCTGGAGGTAGTTTTCCCCGAAATGGAATTGTTGTTGTTCAAGTGCTGTTAGTATTGCCGATGCGGCTTGTGTTTTGCTAACGGCAAGTAGAGAGACGCTGCTTGCTGCTCTATTGAACTTTGTTTCAGCCGCGGCGATGCGCAGGCGTGCTTGTTCGATGTTATCTTTGATGGCAGTGTTGGTTGGCATAAGTGGAGCCTATTTTAGTGGTTTATGTGAGTGAGTCCAGTCTCAATATTGCTGTTTTTTTATGGGGGTTAGAAGAGAAGGCTGGCTGTTCAAGATGTATATGGAAATGCCGTTAAGTGACTGTAGGCAAAAGAGTTGTCTGTTTTGCCACTCTCTTTGATCGCGGTGAACTGATATCTCTGGAGGAGAATTGAATGGATATTGCTGAGCTACTCGCATTTGGCGTTAAAAGTAACGCATCGGATCTGCATCTATCAGCCGAGCTACCACCGATGATTCGTGTCGATGGCGATATACGTCGTCTCAATGTTCCCGCGCTTGATAATAAAACCGTGCAGAATATGGTGTACGACATCATGAATGATGGGCAGCGCAAAGAGTTTGAAGAAAAATGGGAGAATGATTTTTCATTTGAGATTCCTGGTTTAGCGCGTTTTCGTGTCAATGCTTTTAATCATAACCGTGGTGTTGGCGCTGTGTTTCGTACCATTCCATCGACGATCCTTTCGTTAGAGGAGTTGGGCGCACCTGCGGTGTTCGGTGATATAGCGGATACCCCGCGTGGCATTGTGTTAGTGACTGGGCCGACGGGGTCGGGTAAATCGACTACGCTAGCGGCGATGATGGATTATAAAAATAACACTGAGTATGGTCATATCCTGACGCTTGAAGATCCAATCGAATTTGTGCATCAAAGTAAAAAATGCCTGGTTAACCAGCGTGAGATTCATCGGGATTCGTTAGGTTTTGCTGAAGCGCTACGGTCAGCGCTGCGTGAAGATCCCGATATTATTCTGGTGGGTGAAATGCGTGACCCTGAAACGATTGGTCTGGCACTGTCTGCGGCGGAAACAGGCCATTTAGTATTTGGTACGTTGCATACCAGCTCCGCTGCCAAGACGATTGATCGTGTGATTGATGTATTCCCCGCAGCTGAAAAAGAGATGATTCGTTCGATGTTATCGGAATCATTAAAGGCGGTGATTTCGCAAACGCTATTGAAAAAAGTCGGTGGTGGTCGGATTGCGGCGCATGAAATTATGGTAGGCACCCCGGCGATTCGCAATCTGATTCGTGAAAACAAAATCCCACAGATGTACTCAGCAATTCAAACCGGCCAGGCGCTGGGGATGCAGACGCTTGATCAAAACTTACAGGAGTTAATCCAGAAAGGGTTGATCTCCAGGCAGGATGCGGCAATGAAGGCGGCTAATAAGGTGGACTTTGAATAGTTGCCTGTTGCTGATCAACGCAGGCTGATCACCTGCCAGCCCTTGTCATTGGCGTGTTTTTTTAAAACTTCATCCGGGTCGACTGCCGTTGGGTGAGTGACTAATTTTAGTAGTGGCAGGTCATTGTGAGAGTCAGAGTAAAACCAGCTGTCATTCAGATTGCCGCCCGTCTTTTTTAGCCATAGATTTAACCGTTCTACTTTTCCTTCTCGAAAGCTCGGTGCGCCCGCTACCTTGCCGGTGTACTGGCCGTTGCTTATTTCTGGTTCGGTGGCGATTAGGTGTGGGATACCAAGGCGTTCTGCAATCGGTGCGGTCACAAAGCTATTGGTGGCGGTGATAATTAGCAATGTTTCACCGCTGTTACGGTGTTTCTCGATCAATTTTTCAGCAGAAGGTAGCATGATAGGTGTTATTTTTTCATTAAGAAAGCGTTCGCGCCAGCTGAGTAATGTTTGCATGTCGTGGTTCGCGAGCGGGGCGAGCTGGAAGGCGAGAAATTCATCAATGTCGAGTGAGCCCGCGACATATTCATCATAAAATCGCTGGTTTTCGCGTTGGTGCTCAGGGCCAACAAGGCCCTCTTCAGTGAGAAACTGGCTCCAGAGATAGTCGCTATCTCCCCCAATTAGGGTGTTATCAAGATCAAAAATGACCAGGCTCATGTTTCTAGACTCTATTTTTTAATAGTTGAGGAGGGGGGTATTTCAGGTGTTACATTAAATAGCATCAGGGGCTTATTTGCGCTTAAAGTCCAGTTTATGTGACAATCGTCATAATTGTAGCAGTTTTATGGAGCCTGGCTAGTGTGATCGATCTTGATGGATACAGAGCTAATGTCGGCATTATCCTGAATAATCAGGATGGTAAACTGCTGTGGGCTCGTCGTATTGGTCAGGAGGCGTGGCAATTTCCACAGGGCGGCATCCAGCCTGATGAATCCCCAGAAGACGCGATGTATCGTGAGCTCCGGGAGGAAGTTGGCCTTGAGCCCTGTCACGTCACCATCCTTGGTCGCACTAGCGACTGGTTGCGCTATCGCCTGCCCAAAGAGTTGATTCGCCACCAGCGTAAACCGGTGTGTATTGGTCAGAAACAGATTTGGTTTCTACTTGATTTGAAAGGTGATGAGAGTGATGTGAGGCTGGATGTTTCTGATGAGCCTGAGTTTGATCACTGGCGCTGGGTTGATTACTGGGATCCGCTGGAAGAGGTTATCTCTTTTAAGCGTGGTGTCTATGAGTATGCTCTGGCTGAGCTGGAGCCGCTGGTGACAGCGCGAGGCCTTTCTAGTTCATAGCGATAGTTCTACGGTTATCTTTTTATATAGCCTCTGTTAAGGTGTTGTGATGTTGATAACATTACGACGTATTGTACAGGAGGTTAACGCCGCGCACGATCTTGCGCAGGCTTCCTATATTATTGTGACACGAGTGAAGCAGTCGATGTCGGCAGATGTCTGCTCGGTCTATCTACTTGATCAAGGTTTACAGCAGTATATCCTGATGGCCAGCGATGGCTTGAATCCAGCTTCTATTGGTGCTGTCAGGTTCGGGCAGGGTGAAGGGCTTGTGAGTCTTGTGGGTGAGACGGAAGAGCTGCTTAACCTCGATAACGCACCTGATCACCCACGATACCGTTTTATTGCTGAGACGGGCGAAGACTCTTTTCATGGCTTTTTAGGGGTGCCGATTATCCATCGTCGTAAGGTGATGGGGGTTCTGGTGGTGAGACAGCGTAGCCTGCGTTGTTTCGATGAAAATGAAGTGTCATTTTTACTTACCATCGCGGCGCAGCTGGCCGGTGCGATTGCGCATGCTGATGTGCGTGGTGAAATTCAGCCGTTTACTGAGACGCCTGGTGGTAAAAATCGTCCAATTATTGCGTTGCCGGGAGCGCCCGGGGTTGGCATTGGTACTGCTGTGGTGGTCTACCCGATGGCGGATCTTGACGCGGTGCCACATCGCAAAACAAAAGATACAGCCACTGAAATTTTTGCTTTTGAACAGGCATTAGCGGCTGCACACGCTAATATTAAGGCACTTGAAGCATCGATACGCCCAGAGCTGGGGGCTGAAAACCGGGCGTTGTTTGAGGCTTACTTGCTGATGTTGAGTAGTGATACGTTGGCTGAAAAGACGATTGCACGTATTTATAAAGGCAGTTGGGCACCGGGTGCGTGGCGAGATACGATCAATGAGCAGGCACAGCTGTTTGAGTCGATGGACGACCCTTATCTGCGAGAACGTGCGGATGACATACGTGACCTTGGGAGGCGTATTTTGGCGCATCTGCAAAATGAAGTGCGTCGTCAGCCGGACTACCCGGCGCGAACCATTCTGGTGGGGGATGATATTTCTGCCACGATGTTGGCAGAGGTTCCGCGAGAGCGTTTAGCCGGGATTGTTTCTGCGCGTGGCTCAAGTTCGTCACATGTCGCGATTCTGGCACATGCGATGGGTGTGCCAGCCGTAGTGGGGGCGGATGATTTGCCGGTGGCGCGCACCGATGGTTGTGAGTTGGTGGTGGATGGTTACCGTGGGCGAGTTTTTGTGTCGCCATCGCAGGCGGTGCGGGATGAATATACCCGTCTAGCGCAAGAAGAAGAGGAGCTTGTTGCGGGATTGGAAGGGTTACGTGAGTTACCCTCGGAAACGCCTGATGGGGTGCATCTGCCGCTTTATGCCAATACAGGTTTGTTGTCAGACATTGGCCCTTCGGTTGAGAGTGGTGCGGAGGGCATAGGGCTTTATCGTACTGAATTTCCTTTTATGATCCGTGAGCGTTTTCCTGGTGAAGAAGAGCAACGTGCTATCTATCGAGAGGTGCTGGAGGGGTTTGCACCGCAGCCAGTCACGCTACGCACGCTGGATGTGGGCGGTGATAAGGCGCTCTCATATTTCCCGATTGAGGAAGAAAACCCCTTTTTAGGTTGGCGCGGTATTCGTATTACGCTGGATCACCCTGAGATTTTTCTGGTCCAATTGCGCGCGATGATGCGTGCCAATATCGGTTTGAATAATCTTCATTTGATGTTGCCAATGATTAGTAATGTGGCTGAGGTTGACCGCGCGCTGCAGCTTATTGGTCGTGCGCACCAGGAGTTGCTGGCGGCGGGTGAGCCGGTGGTGATGCCTCAGGTCGGGATTATGGTGGAGGTACCATCAGTGATTTATCAGATGGAGGTGCTGGCATCCCGGGTCGATTTTTTCTCGATTGGCACCAATGATCTTACTCAATATCTGTTGGCGGTTGATCGAAATAATCCACGTGTGGCATTGCTTTATGATTCGTTGCACCCGGCGGTACTGCGAGCGCTGATTCAAATTGTTTCGGCAGCAAATCTTGCGGGAAAGCCGGTGAGTATCTGTGGTGAAGTGGCGGGTGATCCTGTGGCAACATTATTGTTGTTAGGCATGGGGGTGAATGGCTTGAGCATGAGCGCTGCAAGCATGCCGCGTGTAAAATCTGTGATACGGAGTTTTACCGTGAAAGATGCGCGTCGAGTGCTGGACGAAGCTTTGCAGTATGATGATGCTGCGACGATACGCGATTATCTTGAACAGAAACTGGAACAGCGAGGGCTTGGTGGTTTGGTGAGGGCAGGCAAGTAAATGAAGAAAAGAGTATTGCTCTCCTGGAGCAGTGGTAAGGATAGTGCATGGGCGTTGCATGTATTGCGTCAACAAGATGAGTTTGAAGTGGTTGGCCTGTTTACCACAGTGAATCAGGTGCATGATCGCGTCGCGATGCATGCAGTGCGACGTGAACTGTTGGTGTTGCAGGCGCAACATGCGGGATTGCCGCTTGAGGTGATTGAAATCCCTGATCCCTGCAGCAATGAAGATTATGAGGTACGGATGGCGGCTTTTGTTGAGCGTTGCCAGCAGCGCAAAATCGACTGCTTTGCCTTTGGCGACCTCTATCTGGAAGATATTCGTGAATATCGGGAACAAAAACTTCAAGGTAGTGGCATCGATGTGATCTTCCCGTTGTGGGGTATTCCAACTGTTGAATTGTCGCAAACGATGATTGATGGTGGATTGCGCGCGCATTTGACCTGTGTTGATCCGCGTCGGCTTGATGCGCGATTTGTCAGTCGGGAATTTGATCGTTCGTTGCTTGAAGAGTTGCCAGCTGATGTTGATCCATGTGGTGAAAATGGTGAGTTTCATAGTTTTGTTTTTGCGGGGCCGATGTTTGATGGCGATATCGAAGTGTCGGTGGGAGAAGTGGTGGAGCGCGGTGGTTTTGTCTTTGCGGATCTGCTGCTGCGTACCGTCGCTGGAAAAACAAATGCCGCCTGAATCCGCCTCTTTTCTACCGGCATCACTTGACGATGTGCAGCGAAACTATTTACTGACAGATCTATTACGAGGCATATCGCGCAGTTTTTATCTTACACTGCGGGTGTTGCCATCGCAGTTACGCGAGCCGATCAGTGTTGCCTACCTGCTGGCACGAGCTGCTGATACCCTTGCCGATACGGAGATAGTTTCTGCGGATAGGCGTTGTGATGCGCTGCATCATCTGCGCGGGCAACTGCAGTCCGATGCCCCATCTCGCGCTGTACTGGAACGTCTGCAGATAGGCTTTACCGGGCAGCTTGACCATGCTTGTGAAAATGAACTGCTTGCGGTGCTGCCCCAGCTGTTTGATTTGCTAGCGCGTCAGACAGCGCCTGACAGATCGATGATTCGTAAAGTTGTATTAACCTTAACGGAGGGGATGGTCAGCGATCTCGAGAGCTTTCCCGTATCGAAAAGCAGTGGCGCGGTTGTGAGTGCGCTTGAGCGTGGTGATCAATTAGATCGCTACACCTATCTGGTGGCCGGGTGTGTGGGTGAGTTCTGGACCGATATGTCGATTGCTCATATTGATGTGCTTCAGCGCTGGCACTCCAATCAAGAGAAATACTCGCAATTGGGTATCCGTTTTGGCAAGGGATTGCAGTTGACCAACATCCTGCGTGATGTACCACGAGATCTTAAAATTGGCCGCTGTTATCTGCCTCAAGCATGGCTGGATGAAGCGGGGTTAACAGCGGGCGATTTAATGAATGTCGCCAATAGTGCTGTTGCACGACCGCTGTTAGTCAGGGGTATTCACCATGCATTGGAGCACTATGCGGCGGCAGAGCAGTATGTTGTGGCACTGCCGCGGCGTTGTGTGCGTCTCCGTCTGGCTGCCGTGTGGCCGATGTTGATTGGGCTGAAGACGCTGGCACAGCTCTCACGGCAGCCGAATTGGCTTGAGGCCGGAGTGGTCTGTAAGGTTGAGCGACAGTGGGTCTATTGTATGATGTTGTTATCGTTTGGCGCTGTTTTCTCCAACTTTGTGTTGAAGCGATGGTGTGCGCACTTGAGGCAATCTGTTTCTTTGTGGTAATTACCCGGTGTTGTGAGTTGGGTTTTTGGCGAAAATTAAGCCGCAATGGCGTTATTTTCGGCTGTTTAGCATCATTTACGCTATAATCCAGTCATAATAAACCATGTTATTTATAGGATTAATTTGAATGTCGCAAACAGATGTCAATAAAGTTGTACTGGCCTATTCCGGTGGTCTTGATACTTCGATTATCGCCAAATGGCTACAGGATGAATATCACTGCGAAGTAGTGACCTTTACCGCTGATATAGGGCAGGGAGAGGAGGTTGAGCCTGCACGCCTTAAAGCTGAGGCAATGGGGATTAAAGAGATCTATATTGAGGATCTTTGTGAAGAGTATGCGCGTGATTATGTCTTCCCGATGTTTCGTGCCAATGCTGTTTATGAGGGTGAATACCTGCTTGGCACGTCGATTGCGCGACCACTGATAGCCAAGCGCCTGGTTGAAATTGCGAATGAGACGGGTGCCGATGCGGTATCTCATGGCGCAACGGGTAAAGGGAATGATCAGGTACGGTTTGAGCTGGGCGCCTATGCGTTGAAGCCGGATGTGCAGATTATTGCACCATGGCGTGAATGGAATCTTAATTCACGTGAAAAATTGATGGCCTATGCCGAGCAGCACAACATTGCGGTTGAGCAGAAGCGTGGTAAGAAGTCACCGTATTCGATGGACGCCAATTTGCTACATATCTCTTATGAAGGCGATATTTTGGAAGACCCATGGGCAGAACCTGAAGCGGATATGTGGCGCTGGACGGTGAGCCCAGAGCAAGCACCGGATCAGGCGCTTTATCTGGAGTTAAGCTATCAAGCTGGTGATATCGTTGCGATCGATGGTCAAGAGATGAGTCCTGCTGAAGTGATGCGTTATCTGAATAAGGTTGGTGGTGAGAATGGGGTAGGACGCGATGATATCGTTGAAAATCGCTACGTGGGAATGAAGTCTCGTGGTTGTTACGAAACACCGGCCGGCACCATTATGTTGAAGGCGCATCGAGCGATTGAATCGATTACTTTGGATCGTGAAGTGGCGCACCTAAAAGATGAGTTGATGCCGCGTTATGCAACACTGGTTTATAACGGCTACTGGTGGAGCCCTGAGCGTGAAATGATGCAGGTGATGATTAACGCTTCTCAACAGTGCGTGAATGGTGTTGTGCGTATTAAGCTCTACAAAGGGAATGTGATTGTAGTGGGACGTCAATCACAATCTGACACTCTTTTTGATGCCAATATTGCGACCTTTGAAGATGACGCAGGTAGTTACAACCAGCAGGATGCCGAAGGCTTCATTAAGCTGAATGCATTGCGTCTTCGTATTGCTGCGAAAAAGCTGTCAGTTACGATGTGATTGTTGTGCCTGGTAGGCAATGGTCGACGTGAATAATGGTTCATTTTCACTGACCATTGGCCTCTTGTTCTGAATGTTGGGATGTTAGGCGTATTAAATGAAAAGCAATGTTGTCTATGGTGTATTGCTGTTGTTGTTTCTCACTTCCTTACCCTGGATGTTGGGCGGGGGCGCCTATGATGATGAAAATGATGTCATTCCTGCGGTTGCGCATGCAGACCCTTTATATATTTCAGAACTGCCAGCGCAGCAGCTCATTCATGAGCCGCTGCAACCGGTAGCGAAACCTCGCGTTCTCAATCCCGATAAGGTGGCGTTGGGTCATAAGTTGTTTCAGGACAAGCGACTCTCCCCTGATGGTGAGGTTTCATGTGATACCTGTCATTCACTCAATCGAGCAGGTGTTGACGGTGAGTCTCATGCGGTTGCTGGTGATGTGTCTCGAGGACGAATTAATACTCCAAGCATCTATAATAGCGCTAATAATTTCAGATGGTACTGGGATGGGCGTGCTACCACGCTTGAAGCGCAAGTGAGTGAATCTGTTAGCAGCCTGACTGAACTCGGTGCTGAGTGGCATGAGGTGCTGAGCACACTTGCTGCTATCTCTGAATACCAGCCGCTGTTTTCTCGGCTTTATCCGGCAGGCCGCATCCAGAAAGAATATGTGATTGATGCACTTGCTGAATTTGAACGCTCCCTAGTCACGCCAGATGCTGCATTTGACCGTTATCTGTTTGGTGACGAACAGGCGCTAAGTATTGAACAGCGAAATGGTTACCAGTTATTTAAATCGTATGGTTGTATTGCCTGCCATCAAGGCGGGAATGTTGGTGGTAATATGTTTCAATTGTTTGGTGTGATGGGTGATTTTTTTGCGGATAGAGAAGTTATTCTGGAAGTTGATCGCGGGCGATTTAATGTGACAGGCAAAGAGGATGATAACCATCGTTTTCGTGTGCCAAGTCTGCGTAACGTTGCGTTAACTGCCCCTTATTTTCATGATGGTTCTGCGGATACGCTTGAACAGGCTGTGATGGTGATGGCGACCTATCAATTAGGGCGCCCTATACCGCTTGAGGATGCGCGGTTAATTGTGATGTTCCTTCACTCTTTGAGTGGTGTTCAGTATGGTGATGAGTTGTGAACTCATCAAATGTGAAGCAGCTATTAGTTGGTACTATCGCAGTATTACTGATGACGTTCCTCTATGTTAAAACGCAGGCAGTAGAAGGGAAGAGCTATAATTCAATATTAAATAACTTATCTCACCTGCGGCAGCTTGATGCCAACCTTGGTCGCGATGTACTTCGTTCTCGCAACGAGCTGTTATCTCACTATGACCCGTTAGTTTTATGGATGCAGCAATTGAGGGAGAAGCATGCCGAGATAACTGCCGGGACATACGGTATTTATCATCAGGGTGATGCAGATATCGACCAATATCTTGATATCATAGAGGAGATCATCCTGGCTAAGGAAGAGAAGCTGGAGTCATTTAAGGCGCATAATGCTATTTTAAGAAACTCTGTTCATTACATACCAGCGCTCATGGATCAATTGATGGCAGGGATGATAGAGCATAATGCAGAGATGCCTGTGGTGGTGGTGCTTAGTGACATGGTGAGAGATGTGCTCAGTTATAACACCAGTGCGAGTGACGGGCTTCGACTTCATGTAATTAGTGATTACGAACTTGTCACAAGCACTGTGGGTCGTTTTCCAGTGGTGTTACAGGAAGATGTGCTTCGTCTGGTTCAGCATGTCAAGGTGGTGGTGAATGAAAAAAAAGTGGTTGATGCGATGATTCTGAGTCTGACGTCACCATTGATGGTGCGGCAAGTTGATCTACTGTCTTCATTATATAATCGTAATCATGAAGAGCTAGTACGGCGCACTAATATCTATCGTTTATATCTCTATCTTATTACCGTTTCACTTTTGATTTACGTTGCATTTATTATGTGGCAACTGAAAAATAGCGCGACAAAACTAAGGCGTACGGTGCGCGACCTTAACTATCAGAAATTTGCACTGGATCAACATTCAATTGTGAGTATTGCCGACAGCGATGGGGTTATTACTTATGCTAATGATAAGTTGTGTGATGTTAGTCAATTTAAACGGGATGAGTTGATTGGAAAAAGTCATCGCGTGATGAACTCTGGTTACCATTCGGATGTTTTTTTTGATGGCTTATGGTCCACGATTACAGCAGGTGATGTCTGGCATGGTGAGATGAGAAGCCAGAAGAAAAATGGTGATTACTTTTGGGTCGACTCGACGATTGTGCCATTTGTGGATTCGACTGGGAGTCCTTATCAGTATGTGGCGATTAGGACTGATGTAACAGAGCATAAAAGACTTGAGCGCGCGCTCTTTAAAGAAAAAGAGCGTGCACAAATAACCCTTGAAGCTATCGGTGATGGTGTTGTTACGACTAATGCACTTGGTTTAGTTGACTATATGAACCCTCGTGCTGAAATGTTAGCTGGCGTTGAGTTTGAAGCATGTCGTGGGCATTCGCTAAATGAAGTGTTGAATGTTTTTGATGAGGCGACACATAAAACAATCGAAAGTCCAATCAACGTCTGTTTGCAAAAAGGGAGCAGGGTGGCACTACCAGGGCAGGTGATTGTTAATCAATTGACAGGTAAAGAATTTGCGGTAGAGGTAACCGCCAGCCCAATTCTGGGCCGAGATGGTGTGGTGGTTGGTGTGGTGATAATTTTTCATGATGTCACTGAACTGCGTGGGCTTGCCAATAAAGTTTCATACCAGGCAACACACGATGCGTTAACTGGTTTGATCAATCGTCGTGAATTTGAACGTCGTCTGGCGCTGTTGCTGGATAGTGCGCGGCAGGAAGATAAGGAGCATGCGCTCTGTTATATCGATCTGGATCAGTTCAAGATTGTAAATGACACCTGTGGCCATGTGGCCGGTGATGAGCTGTTGCGTCAATTGACCGCTTTATTACAGGCAAAGGTGAGGGAACGAGACACATTGGCAAGGCTTGGCGGTGATGAGTTTGGCATATTACTAGGCAATTGTCGTTTGGATAAAGCTGAAGAGATTGCCGAGGAGTTTTGTCATACGGTAAAAGAGTTTCGTTTTGTGTGGCAGGAAAAAAGCTTTGAAATCGGCGCGAGCATCGGCCTTGTCGCGATTGGACCTGAGAGTCGAAGCGCCACTGATTTACTAAGTGCTGCAGATTCAGCATGCTATGTTGCTAAGGATAAGGGGCGTAATCGGGTATATGTTTATCAGCCAGATGACGAAGAGCTGGTGGCTCGACATGGAGAGATGCAGTGGGTATCACGCATTAACCGGACACTTGAAGAAAATCGTTTTGAGCTTTTTTATCAGCCTATCGTCCCATTGCAAGATAAAAAAGAGCAGATGCATGTGGAGGTTTTACTGCGTATGCGAGATAAGTCTGGCAAGCTTGTTTTTCCGATGGCATTTATCCCAGCGGCAGAGCGGTTTGACTTAATGCCTGCTATTGATCGCTGGGTGATTCGAAGTGTGTTTTCTTTTTGTGAAGCTAGCGGTAGAGATGATGTCACCTATGCGGTCAATCTTTCTGGTGCTTCATTGAGTGACGCAGGCCTGATGGCCTATCTGCGAAAACAGTTTTCTAACTACAATGTGCCGCCTTGTAATATCTCTTTTGAGATTACTGAAACAGCCGCTATTTCGAATTTGAGTGAGGCGATCCATTTTATCTCTGAACTTAAAATTCTTGGTTGTAGTTTCTCGTTGGATGACTTTGGTAGTGGTCTGTCGTCATTTGCTTATCTTAAAAACTTGCCAGTGGATTACCTGAAAATCGATGGTGGCTTTATTCGCAGCATTGTGGATAATCCGATTGATTGTGCGATGGTCGAATCAATAAACCATATTGGTCATGTGATGGAAATTAAAACCATCGCAGAATTTGTGGAAAATGATGAAATTTACCAATGTATAAAGAGCCTGGGAGTTGATTATGCTCAGGGTTACTATATTGCGAAGCCAATGCCGCTGACTGGCCTATTTAAAGATAAATAATTGAGAGCCTTATGCGACTACTTCATACTATGATTCGAGTGGCAGACCTTGATGCCTCAATCAGCTTTTATACTGAGGTGCTTGGAATGCGTCTGCTGCGGCGTAATGATTACCCTGATGGTCGTTTCACTCTGGCCTTTGTTGAAGACCTTGATGGTTATAAGATTGAGTTGATTCAAAAGAAAAACGGTAACTATTCAGCTCACTCCTGAAATCCGCCATTTCTGCGTTGAAAAATGATCATTTACACCTGTAAACTCATATTTTTCGCCTTAAACTGACGAATTTCAGAAGCAATCTGAACAGTTACAGAGAAATAAGTAAGTGCTGACTGGAGTGAATAAGAGATGAAAATTTCAAGTTACATGCTTGCCGTGGGTTGTTTGTTGCTGACGGCATGCGCTGACTTTCAACCTGCCAAAACAGGCTCGATTGGTGGCTATCAATTGCAGTTAAAGAATGATCCTGCTCCTTTAAAGGTGGGCAGTAAAGCGAGCATTGAATTCTCTATCAGGGATGGAATCAATCAACCGGTGGATGACTGCACTGTACGCTTTCGTCAATATATGCCAGGGCATGAAATGTCCCTCGATAAGATATTTGTGTTAATGGTTGATCAGGCTAAAGTAGGGATTTACGAAGCGGATAGCGGAGAGTTTTCGATGGGTGGTGACTGGGTACTGGAATTTGATTTTATCTGCGGCGCTGATCACTACACAATCCCCTTTGATTTTAAGCTTGAGTGGCCTGAATAAAAGCTGGGCGCGGGGGTATTTAGGTGTTTTTAGCTCGACAATAATAATTCGGATAGCATCTGCTGGTTAGCAGGGCGAGTAGCATCGCTGCTAACCACCCGTAACTGACCGCTGCACCGCCGCCATCATCGTTACCAGGTGAAACCAGCAGGGTTATCGTTCTTGCATTGTTGGCTTCGTCGCTGTCCTCGTTGTTTGAATTTACAGTTCCAATATGCACTTGCGTTCCAGTAGCTGTTGTGACGGTGTCAACGGTGAGGGTGATTGTTTCATCTGTTGCCAGATTACCAAACTGACAGGTTAATTCAGTGTTCATTGTGCAGCTTCCCTGGGTGGTGGTGGCGGATAAGAAGGTACTGTTTCTAGAAAACTGTCCGGAGTAACTTGCCTGTTCGGCGGTTGAAATGCCCTTATTGGTGATTGTAAAAATAAAGCGAGTAGTTTCACCTTCCCGTACCTCTTCAACAGTATAGTCGCCTGTAATGATGAGGTCAGAGTTTGTTGAATACAGTATGTGCGCTGCTGTTCCGGCGGTAATGAATTTGCTGTCTTCCCACAGAACTGCTTTGAATAGACTGTTTGTACCTGCTAACACATCTGTCCATTGAGTGCCGTCTGAGCTAACGATAATGAGACCTGATGCTGCAACGGCAGTAAACTGAGTACCTCCAAAGCTAAGATCACTAATCTGGATGCCAGGAAGTCCTGTCTGACTGCCCCCCCCCTGCCATGTGCCATCAGTATTGCGTAATATGATGGTACTGGCAGGTGAGCTGGTGATGCCGGTGGCGATGATTCTGTTTTCACCAATAGCAATATTGTTTAGATTAACGCTGGTGCCGCTGCTATTTCTTGTCCACGATATGCCTTTGAGGCTAGTGATGATCGTACCGCCATCACCAATGGCGATAAAATGATCTTCATTCCAGACGATATCGCGTAGTGTGTGTGGTTCGTTAGAGTTCCGTAGCGTCCATTCATCACCGAGTGGGCTGGTATAAATGACACTATTGACCGCCGAACCCCCAACAGCAACAAATTGATCTTTGCCCCATGCAATACCGTATAGCGTGCTGGCGGTGTCTGGCAGGTTCGGTGAGATGGGTGGCGTTCTCCAGATGGTGCCATTGTCGCTGTAGCAGATGGTGCCGACGGCACCGACGGCGACAAATCGACTGGTGACATCGCTCCAGGTGACGGCGTGCAGGCGGTTGGTGCCGCAGGATGATGTCAATGTCTGGTTAACCCAGCCTATTCCTGCGTCGTTACTGTTTAAAATAGTACCGTTATCGCCGACGGCTACGAGCAGGGCGTCACTTTTGGCAAGGTCGTTGATTGTTTCTCTGGTTTCGACAGGGCCTGCAGTGAGGTTCCAGGCAGTGCCACTGTCAATGCTGGTATAGATATCACCACCGCTGCCTACCATGGTAACAATACCGTTTGGGTTAGCGGTCACACCATAGAAAAAACTAGCGCTCGGTGCGATCGGCGGGTCGATCGATGTTATTGCGCTTGATGTCCATTTGTCTCCTGTTGAATCGTCACTGCGTAGGAATGTACCCCATGCACCGGAGATGAGCAGGCGATCGTTTTGAGTTTCCACTCCGATGCTGAGCAGGTCATTGTTGATGCTGCTGCCATCCTCGATGATAGAAGCGGGGGTGCTCCAGTAGTAGGCATCATCGCTCGTGATAATAGTACCGGCGTTACCGATGGCGATATATTTGTCATTATCAAAGAGTATGTCATTCAGGTGTTGTGATGTAATGCGACCACTGCCGGTTAATATATCAGTGGGTGTGATGCTGGTAGGGTCGCTGGTGATGATTTGGGTGTTGAATTCACCACCAATCAAGATAGATGTGTTATCAACAGCGACACTCAAAAGGTGCTCACTGGTTTGTGCATTCTGCGTCGTCCAGGCGCTGCCATCGAGGCTGGTGCTGGTAATCAGAGTGCCATTGCTACCGACCACAATATGATTAGTGCCATCCCAGGCGCTATCGAATAGCCATTCATCACTGATGTTGCTGGTGCGTGGTACCCATGTGTTGATGTCACTTGTTGTGGTGAGCACTGTGCCATTTTTACCGGTGGCAAGGAAAAACTCATCCCCCAAAGACGATGTTAAATTACGAGCACCGCTTACGTGTAGCAAGTCGGTGGTGAACTCCGCTGGCGGATCTGTTGCGGCTTCCCAGTTTGTGGTATTAACGCTCGTCAAAATTGTGCCGCCGCTGCCTACCGTAACATAACTAAAAAAAGTATCATTTAGATACCAGGCGACACTATGTAGGTCTTCCGGAGTCACCCCTGTGGCTTGATGAGTCCAGATGAGTGGCGATAGCGTACGGGTGAGAATCGTGCCGTTATCACCCACGGCGATAACGCTTGAATTCTCATTGAAGGTGATGCCGCGTAATGCCTCGGTTGAACCTGATGTTTCAGGAATCCACTCTTCACCCCAATCTGTGCCATTAAAAGTGGTTGAAATAATTGTGCCGTTTGCACCTACCACTACAAAGCGCCCTTCTACCCAGGCGGCGGCGTGTAGGTTTCCGGAAAAATCGGATGTGCGTATTGTCCAGCTAATGCCGTCACCGCTACTGAGCATTAAGCCGTTATCGCCTACCGCAAGAAATTGCCTGGCTGTCGGTAGTGTCGTTTTCGCGATGTTATTGATTGATCGTGTATGCCAGGCAATACCATCGGCACTGGTTAGAATAGCGCCATCATCACTGCTGGCGACATATAAACTGCCATCCCAGGTGATGCCTCGAAGTCTGGGCGGCGGCAGGCCACTGTGGCGGTCTGGGTTGAGGGCGGGGGTTTCAAGCCGCCAGCTAAAACCTGTTGCGCTGGTCAAAATGGCGGCGGCAGGTCGGCTGTGTGTGCCATTGATTGGATCAGCAAAGGAGGTGGTGTATTCTCCAATGGTCAGGAACTGTATCCCGTTCCAGATGACATTGGTTAGTTTATGAGTGATGGTTGATGTACGAATTTCCCAATTTCCGTTGCTAGTACGGCTGACAATGGTTCCCCGGTCTCCAACGCTCACATAGCGAGACCCACTCCAGGCGATATCATTTAGATTCTCGGTTGTATCAGAGGGCTCTACTCCCCAGCTTTCGATGTCGCCAATTTGACTGGTAATGATATTGCCTCCCTCACCGACGGCAATAAACTCACCGTTACCCCAGATAACACTATTGTGTTGATTACCATGTGGGGTGGGGTGGGCCCATTCCCACTGAGTCGGTACGGCATGCACGCCAAAGGGTGGAGTAAATGCCAGTACAAACCACAGCATTAACACTCGCAGGGCCGGGGCTTGTTTGTTGTTACCTGGTGGGGTGATGTGGCTATACAAGAGAGTTGCCTTGATAGGTGCGAGTGCCGATATTGGCCCTCAGGGCAGTGTTACGAATATGCATCTTGTGCTTATATATAGCGGCAGATGGTGGATTAAATGTAGTATGTAACATATGGGTTTTTTGGTTGGTGTTTGTTTGTATTTTACTTTTTATTCAAGGGTGTTATCGGCTGTGATTGCTTTGTTTTTTAAGCAGTTTGCGCAGCCCCTTTAAATAATGCCTCTCATCGGGCGCGGTATTGCGTCGTTGTGCCTGCATTAGCATATCACCAAGTGGTTCCATCATCTGGTGCTCTGCGGCGTGTGGGTCATTGCACTTTTCGCCCAGCGCCTGGTAGATGTCGATAATACCCTTGGGGCGTTGAGTGGCGAGCTGCTCCTGGATCGCGATATGCATTGACATATGCAAAAACGGGTTGCTCTGGCCCATTTCAGGGGTGAAATCCTTGTCGATCACCGCATCGGGATCTGTCAGCAGGGCGTGATATTCCGGGTGCTGTTCGATAATGCTCGCAATGAGCTGTTCCATCGGCTCCAGCGGGGTGGTGCCACTGGCCTGCTTTTGCCATATATCAAAAAAGAATTGGCGCATCTTGTGTCGATCTTGCGAAAAAAACATGATTAATTCTCGGTTTATTATCTGCTGGATTAATTATAATCTATTCGATCACTTTCTGTTTATATTCACATAGATCCTCAATCACGCAGGCACTACAGCGCGGTTTACGCGCCACACAGACATAACGCCCGTGTAGAATCAGCCAGTGGTGGGCATCGAGCTTAAACTCATCGGGGATGAATTTGATCAACTTGCGCTCGACCTCCAGCACTGTTTTGCCGGGGGCGATTTTGGTGCGGTTGGAGATTCGGAAAATGTGGGTGTCGACCGCGATGGTCGGCTGGCCAAAGGCGGTATTGAGGATCACATTGGCGGTCTTACGCCCCACGCCAGGCAGCGCCTCCAGGCTTTCACGATCTTGGGGCACCTCGCTGTTGTATTGATCTTTGAGAATGGCGCAGGTCTTAATAATGTTGGCTGCCTTGCTGTTGAACAGCCCAATGGTCTTAATGTAGTGCGTTAGGCCATCAATCCCCAGTGCATGGATAGCCGTGGGGGTATTGGCAACAGGGTAGAGTCTATCGGTTGCCTTGTTAACCCCTTTGTCAGTCGCCTGAGCAGAGAGAATGACCGCGATTAACAGCTCAAACGGGGTGGTGTAGTTTAATTCAGTGGTAGGGTGAGGGTTTTCTGCGCGCAGGCGCTCGAAGATCTCGGTGCGTTTTAGCTTGTTCATGTGGTGTGCTGGTCGTTTTGGCCTGAATCTTTATCGCGCAGTGTAACACGACTGATGAGCTGCTTATTTTTGCTGACCTGTGAGAGAATCGGTGAACTGTTCTCTAGTCAGGAAAGCGATTTTAATATGCGATTTAAGTTTATGAGCGTCAGGTTGTCACCATTCAGATTTGAATTTCTTGCCCCATTGTTGTTGCTGTTAGCTGTTATACCGCCACTCCATGCCAGTGAAGAGCAGCGTTGGCAGCAGGCGATTGACCATGCGGCACAGGCGGTACTGGCAATTCGGGTAGATGCGCCGCGCTCTTTTGATACTGGCATCAATAACTCGGTTCAGGCGACCGGCTTTGTGATTGATGCAGAACAGGGCATTGTGCTGACTAATCGCCATGTGGTGCAGCCGGGGCCGACGGTAGCCAAAGGGGTATTTCTGAATCGAGAAGAGATTAAGTTGATACCGATCTACCGTGATCCTGTCCACGACTTTGGTTTCTTTAAATATGACCCAAAGGCGTTGGTCTATAACAAACCGCAGGCACTGAACCTATTGCCAGAGATGGTACAGCGTGGGCGTGAGATCAAAGTGGTGGGTAATGACGGGGGGGAACAGCTTTCGATTCTGAGTGGCACCATCGCGCGTCTTGATAGACCGGCTCCAGCTTATGGTCGAGGCAACTTTAATGACTTTAACACCTTCTATATTCAGGCGGCCTCATCAACTAGTGGCGGCTCATCTGGCGCACCTGTGATCGATATCGAAGGCAATGTGATTGCATTAAACGCCGGTGCAAATATGCGCAATGCAGCTAGTTTTTATCTACCGCTCGATCGAGTGGTACACGCCTTTGAGCGTATTCGCGACGGTATTGAGATTAAACGCGGCACATTGCAGGCAACCTTCAATTACCAGCCATATGATGAGCTTAAGCGTCTCGGTTTGAGCGATGAAAATGAGGCGCAGGTACGTGCTCTGGATCCCGATGCGACGGGTCTGTTGACGGTTGCCTATCTGGTGCCGCAGGGGCCGTCCGATGGATTACTTGAAGCGGGTGATATTCTGCTGAAAATTAACGGCGAATGGGCGCGTCACTTTATTTCACTGGAGGCGATGCTTGATCGGCATGTGGGCGATGAAATCTCGGTGGTGATTGAGCGTGCTGGTGTGCAGATAGCGCTGGCGCTTAAGGTGCAGAACCTTGATGAGATTACCCCGTCGCGTTATATCGATGTGGGTGGCGCGATTTTACACGACCTCTCATACCAGCAGGCACGTAGCTTTAATATCCCAGTCTCCGGGCTTTATGTGGCGTATGGTGGTTATATGCTGAGCAATGAGTCGATTGGGCGCGGCAGCGTCATCACCTCTATTGCTGGTCATGAGATAAATTCACTTAATGACGCAGAGGCTGTGTTGCAGACGATTAATGATGGTGAGCGTTTTTCAGTACGTTTTTTCCAGCTGGTAAACCCCAAGCAGCAAATTCAACGTGTTGTCACGATGGATCGGCGCTGGTTTCCGGCAGCGAGCTGCCATCGTGATGATGTAAAAGGGGTGTGGCCGTGTGATGAGTGGCCGACGCAGATGCTTGTGTCAAAGCCGCAACCGAGTACCACGCGTTTTGTAACATCAGAAACACCGGCGTTGCAGCGGATGGCGCAATCGCTAGTGCTGGTGAACTTTGATATGCCTTATGTGGTAGAAGGAATCACCGAAACACGCTATACAGGGGCAGGCTTGTTGATTGATATTGACCGTGGAGAGGTTTTGGTCGATCGCGATACGGTGCCCACCACATTAGGTGATGTCACCATTATCTTTGCAGGTTCACTTGAAGTGCCGGGCAAAGTCGAGTTTATTCATCCGCAGCACAATGTTGCAATGGTCTCTTATGACCCTGCATTGATTGGTGACACGCCTGTGCGTAATGTCACTTTTTCAGATGAGCCACTGGCACCGGGGGATGATGTCTGGTTGATTGGATCAAAAATGAATCATAAATTAATCTCGCACAAAACGACCGTGGCTGAGATCGATATGCTTTCCTTGCCAATGCCATCGGTGCCGCGCTATCGGGCCACGAATCTTGAAGCCATTTCGTTAACCAGTCAGGCCAGCACGGTGGGTGGGGTATTGACTGATAAGGATGGTGCGGTGCAGGCGTTATGGTCGAGCTTTGGGTATCAGAGAAGTAACAAATTTGGCAGCATGGTGATTGGTGTGCCGGTGGATGTGGTGAAGGATCAGTTACGGTGGCAACAGCAGGCGGTGTCGTCGGCTATTACGCGCACGATCTCGAGTGAGTTAAATTTTGTGCCGTTGAATGAGGCGCGTAAACGTGGCCTTGATAATGAGTGGGCTTTAACCATGGAGGGGCATGATCCGGAGGCGCGTCATGTACTGCAGGTTGTGCGTATGGTAGCAGGGAGCCCGGCGGCGACAGTGCTGGAAGGCGGAGACCTTATACTGGCTGTCGATGGTAAGGTCGTGACGACCTTTCTTGAAGTAGAACGCGCGGCGCAGCAAGCCGAATTAAGGGTAACGCTACTACGTGGTGGTGACATAATCGAGGTAGATCTACAGACAGAGCCGCTGGATGGTGCAGGTTTGCAGCGGTTTGTGAGTTGGGCGGGGGCAATCTTCCATCATCAGCAGCGTGAAATAGCGGCGCAACGAGGCCGTAATGATGAAGGGCTGTATGTTTCATGGACCTGGAAGGGAAGCCCTGCCGCCCATTACGGAATCTACCCCACAGGTCTGTTGACAGCGCTGGAAGGGGTGGCGATCAGTGACCTTGATGGTTTTGTAACGCGGCTGAATGAGATTGCCGGGCAGGCCTCTGTACGGGTCAAGATGGTTAGCCTTAGTGGCAAAGAGACGATGTTAACGCTGAAGCTGGATCATCAGTACTGGCCCGCATTTGAGTTGCGACATGATGAGACCAATGGCTGGCAGCGTGCTGGAATTACACGAGAGTAAAGACCTTCTCTCCCTCTGTTATTGACGAAGGGGGAGGGAAAGAAGGGGGGTAACAGGACTCTTGCTTATGGATTAATACTAGCGGCTTGAAGGGAGGAGAGGAATGTGACAGATTGTCGCAGGGGAAAGGTGTGTTATTGTTGCGGCCCAGCGAGTATTGGCTGTTATTGTATTAGTGAGCTAACCTGTTTTAAGTTTTGTTATTGAGATATAAAGTATGCGTATTATCTTGTTTTTATTTGCTGTTTTTACTTTTTCTTCGCTTCCTCCTGCGTACGCGTGGTATGAGAAGTCGGATGATTATAAGCCGCAGATAGAGGTCATCGATTTGTCCAGGCTAAAGGCCACTGCTTTTAATGCGAATGATCTGCTGGTGCGTGTTGTGCTACTGGAAAACTGGGATATACAGCGGCGCTCAGAGAGGCAGATATTGGCAAAATTTAATGACCTGTGTCTGATGCGTATTGACCTTGAGGCAGAGCAAATCAGGTTACAGGAGGTTGTCACGCGTTGTGACTTCAATGCGGCGTGGTTGAGCACTATCCGCAAAAATTTTATCAGGAGTTCCACCTATTATCGCCATGTTGAGATTGCGAGAGGCTATTTAGGCGAATATTAGGAACGTGCACGGAATAACTTGGCACGTTCCTTAGCGGTTGCAGTTGTGTTCACTCTTATTGTCGATACCAGCGCTCTCGCAGTGCATTAAATACTTTGTTGGGGTAGACATTTCGCCCCAGACTGCCATTGTAACGCGCTAATCCACGGGTGAGATCACCACTCTCTTTATCGAGATAGTATTTCAAAATGGTACAACCAAGTCGCAGGTTCGTCTGCACGTGAAACAGATTGTCCCCCGGTTTGCCGATCTCGTTGAGCCAGAACGGCATTACCTGCATTAAGCCCTGAGCGCCTGCATGTGACAGTGCCCAGCGGTCAAAATTACTCTCTACCTCTATTACCGCTAACACGAGTTCCGGCGCCAATTCAGCGCGGGTTGCTTCTGCATGGATTAGTTTGAGCAGTTGCAGCTGATGCTTCTGGTCTTGCTGTCGGTTACGGCGTTGCAGGCGCTGCGACATATCCAGCAGCCAAACTTCGGCCTCGAAGCGATCCTGGAAGCTTTCGCTATCATTGATGGCGTGGATGAGTAGATTGCGTAGCGCTGAATCGGGCGTGCGCTCTTTTGCTAATAACGACGGTGTGGTGAGCAGACAGCACAGTGCCAGTGCTGATAGCCTGAGTAGTGGAAGAGTCGTTTGTCTGGTTTGCTTGAACATAAACACCCGCTGCGATAATGCTATTGATTAGATCGTCAGGCGGGTGTTTTTGCTTTAGCGCTTATCCATAATTTTTGACGTGCTCAACGATTTCAGTCAGTGGAATTTCTCTCGCCTCAGCATCACGACGATGTTTGTATTCGACAATGCCGCTATCAAGGCCGCGCTCACCGAGTACCAGGCGGTGTGGGATGCCGATCAGATCGACATTGGCAAACATCACACCTGGGCGTTCTTTACGGTCCTCAAATAGCACTTCGATACCCGCTGTAGTCAGCTCTTCGTAGAGCACCTCGCATGCTTCACGTAGGCGCTGGGACTTGTGCATGTTGAGCGGTAGTAGCGCGACCTGAAATGGTGCAATCGCCTCTGGCCAGATGATGCCACCAGCATCATTGTTCTGCTCGATCGCCGCCGCGACTACGCGTGACACCCCGATGCCATAGCAGCCCATCGTCATGGTGACGCTTTTGCCCTGATCGTTAAGGCAGGTCGCCTTCATTGCTTCGCTATATTTCTGACCGAGCTGGAAGATGTGCCCAACTTCAATGCCGCGTCGGATCGACAGCGTGCCGTTGCCATCGGGTGAGGCGTCGCCTGCGACGATATTGCGGATATCGGCAGTGACTGGTTCCGGTAGATCGCGGCCCCAGTTGACCCCGGTTAGGTGTTGTCCGTTTGAGTTTGCACCGCAAATAAAGTCGGCCGTGTGCGCCGCACTGTGGTCGGTAATTACGGTGATATCCAGTCCTTTTGGTCCGACAAAGCCGGGTTCACAACCGGCGGCCGCTTTAACTTGTTCGACAGTGGCGAAGGTGAGCGGTGCCTCTATCTGTTCCAGTTTTTCAGCCTTGAGTGCATTCAGTTCGTGATCACCACGAACCACCAGCGCAACCACTGAATCTTCAATGCCCTTTACCAGTAGTGTTTTAAGGGTTTGTGAAGCATCCACTTTCAGGAACTTGGAGACTTCTACGATGTTCTGTTGATTAGGCGTGTCGACGATCACGATTTCGGCCGTTGGTGCTGCACGTTCACCTTTCGGTGCAACCGCTTCAGCCAGCTCAACGTTGGCCGCGTAGTCACTATCGGATGAAAAGGCGATGGCATCTTCACCCGAATCGGCGAGCACATGAAACTCATGTGAGGCGCTACCGCCGATTGTGCCGGTGTCGGCGAGCACTGCACGGAAGTCGAGTCCTAGTCGTTTAAAGATACGTGTATAGGCTGCAAACATCTGCTCATAGGTCTCTTGCAGCGAGGCATCTGAGGCGTGGAACGAGTAGGCATCTTTCATCAGGAATTCGCGTGCGCGCATCACCCCGAAACGAGGGCGGCGTTCATCGCGGAATTTGGTCTGCACCTGGTAAAAAGTGGCGGGCAGCTGTTTGTAGCTGCGGATCTCGTTGCGGATCAGGTCGGTGATCACCTCTTCATGGGTCGGGCCGAAGCAAAAGTTACGTCCGTGTCTATCCTTAAGGCGTAACATCTCAGGGCCCATCTGATCCCAGCGTTCTGTCTCCTGCCATAGTTCGGAGGGTTGCACCGCCGGCATCAACAGCTCCTGGGCATCGGCGCGATTCATCTCTTCGCGCACCACATTTTCTACTTTTCTTAGCGCACGCAGGCCAAACGGTAGCCAGCTATAGAGGCCGCTGGCGAGTTTGCGGATCATTCCCGCGCGTAGCATCAATTGATGGCTGATCACCTCTGCATCGGCAGGGGTCTCTTTAAGGGTGGCGGAGAGGAGCTTTGAGGCGCGCATTGGAATCCTAAAATTGGCGTAATGTAAGAGAGTGCGCCAGATTTTATCAGAGTTAAGCCGCTGAATCAGGGTTCTCTTAAACCTAGAAACCTCAGTTGGATCACGAAAGTCCGCGCAAGCGCTTGGCGCACCTAGCAAAGCAGAAAAATGTCTCATCACCCATAAGGTGACCACGAATTTTTATGCTTTACTATGCACACCAATATCTTACGCCTCTTTTTCGCGTCCAACTGAGGTTTCTAGGTTAAATCAGGCTTTTTTAGGCATTAGTGGTAAAGCGCATCGAGAGGTCGATTGACTGAATGTTTTTGGTGAGGGTGCCAATGGCGATGTAGTCGATGCCGCTTTCAGCGAGGCCACGGATCTCATTGAAGGTGACGCCACCGGAGGCCTCCAGTTTTGCTTGTCCTTTATTCAGAATCACGGCGCGCTGTAGTGTTGCTCGATCAAAATTGTCGAGTAGCAGCATATCGGCTTTTGCCGCGAGTGCTTCATGGAATTCTTCCAGGTTTTCAACCTCGACCTCGATCGGCATTTTTGGGTGGCTGGCGCGAATTTTTTCGACCGCTTTGGTGATTGAGCCGCAGGCGAGGATATGGTTCTCTTTGATCAAAACCCCATCATAAAGGCCGATGCGGTGGTTTTCGCAACCGCCACAGCGTACCGCGTATTTTTGTGCCAGTCGCAGGCCGGGAATGGTCTTGCGAGTGTCACGAATCGCGGTTTTGAGCCCTTTGACACGATCGGCATAGCGGCGTGACTCGGTCGCGATACCGGAAAGCAGTTGCAGGAAATTGAGCGCAACACGCTCCGCGCTGAGGATGGCGCGCGCTGGCCCCTGAATAGTGCATAGCGTCTGGTTTTCATTGATCATGTCGCCATCCTGCACTTGCCAGCTAATTGAGATCTCATCGCTTAGTTGCAGCAAGGTTTCGGTAAACCATTCGCGCCCACAAAGCACAGCCGTTTCGCGTGTGATCACGGTGGCGGTGGCAATGGTCTCGGGTGGGATCAGTGAGGCGGTAACGTCTCCCTTGCCAATATCTTCTTTTAGCGCGGCTTTGACAGTTTTTTTAATGTCTGACGGTAGTGTGAGTGTTGTCATTAAAACGAGTTCCCGGGCCTTTTCTATTAAATCTGAATTATGATAATGTTCTGTGCTTGTATAGTAGTTTATGCGCTTCCGTGACGAGCAGCAGTATCAATGCTACACCCAGAAGTTTCAACCAGTTTTCAAATGAAATGGGCTGGATCTGTAGTACCTCCTGCATTATTGGGGTGTACATTGCACCGATGTGGAGCAGCTGTGCTGCCACTGTGCCGAATAGTAGAAATGGGTTGCGCAGTGGATTATGGGTGAGTGCTGAACGGCTTTCGGAGCGGCTGTTAAATACATGGACGTTTTCGAATAGCACCATCAGCAGGAGCGTTGCATTGCGCGCTTCCTCTAGCGGAAACCCATTTAGCAGCAGCAAGTTGAAGGTGGCGAAGGCGAGGCTGCCGATCAGCAGTGCTGAGACCGCGATACGTTCGATCATCAGCCGGTTAAAAATAGGCTCTTTGGGTGAACGAGGCGGACGACTCATTTCACCGCCCTCTTTGGGTTCGAAGACAAGCGCGATATCCTGAATGCCGTTGGTAACGAGATTGAGCCACAGCAGTTGTACCGCAAGCAGTGGCAGCGGCAGGCCGCTGATCAGTGCCAGCATAAATAGCACCACTTCGGCGGCACCGGTGGAGAGCAGCAGAAAGATCACCTTGCGGATGTTGTTATAGATCACGCGCCCCTCTTCAACGCCTGAGACGATTGAGGTGAAGTTGTCATCAGAGAGGATAATGTCCGCACTTTCGCGCGCGACATCGGTCCCTTTTTTACCCATTGCGACGCCGACATGGGCGGCCTGCATCGCCGGGCCGTCGTTGGCACCGTCGCCGGTTACCGCTACAAAGTGACCGTTGCGCTTGAGTGATTCCACCAGTTGCAGCTTCTGCTGCGGTTCGATGCGGGCAAAGACACGCTGTCTTTGAGTGATCGCATCGATGGTGGCGTAATCATCGCTAGCGATCTGTTTTAACTGTGCTCCACTGATGACATCCTCCGCTTTTTTGGCAAGACTAAGCTCGCGCGCAATCGATAGCGCTGTTGCAGGGTGGTCGCCGGTGATCATCGCGACATCGATACCAGCACTGCGGCAGGCATCGAGTGCGCTGCGACTCTCTTCGCGCAGTGGGTCAACCATCGCAACCAGTCCAATCAGTGTTAGCCCTTTAAGATGCGCTTCGGCGAAGTCATTTTCATCGCGCTGGGTGCTGCCCATCGCCAGTGCCAACACGCGATGGCCATCGGTTGCGAGTTGCAACATTGCCTTTTCTACATTGTGGCGGTCGAGTGCTATGCAGCCATCATTGGAGACCATATGGCTGCACATTTCGACGACGCGTTCCGTCGCCCCTTTAATAAAGATGGTGTTGGATTTATTATTTGTGTGACGATGGAGTGTGGCGGCAAAACGGTGCTCTGGTTCAAAAGGGATCTGTGCAATGGTTGCATAGTCGTTGCCAGCCTCGGGTTGGCTGATGCCGAGTTTGTGTGCCATTACGAGCAATGCCACATCGACGCTGTCGCCATGTTGTGTCCAGCTATCAGCGCGCTGTCCAAGGAATCCTTCATTGCAGAGGGCGGCGGCCAGCGCTACATTTTTTAGCTGCTCTGAATGTGCTGGATTCGCCTCACCATCGATTAATGTTATCTCGCCTTTTGGCATCACCCCCTGACCCGAAACCTCGAATAACGCGCTGTCGGGCAGGCTGATGTAGCGCGCAGTGAGTTCGTTGAGAGTGAGTGTGCCGGTCTTATCGGAGGCGATAAAGGTGCAAGAACCAAGTGATTCGACGGCGATCAGGCGGCGCACAATCACGTTGCGTTTTGCCATGCGGTTCATGCCGATTGCGAGCGCAACGGTGATCGCAACCGGCAGCCCTTCGGGAATGGCGGCAACCGCAAGGGCGACTACCAGAATAAAGACCTGCTGTAGCGCAAGACCATCGGCAAAACTGATCGCGGCAACGATGATGCTGGCGATTGCCGCCGCAATGCCGATGCGCAAGACCAGATTTTTCATGCGCTGTTGTAGTGGCGATTGGATCTTTTTTATACTTAGGATGACGTCGGCAAGTCGTCCAAGTTCCGTTGTGATGCCAGTAGCGGTGACGATGCCGGTCGCTCTGCCATAGGTGACATGGGTGCCAGCAAAGACCATGTTGGCACGTTCACTCAATGCGCAATCGATGGAGAAAAGTGAAGCAGCATCTTTATTAACAGGTACCGATTCACCGGTGAGTAGCGATTCATCAATCGCAAGTCCCTGATTGCTGATCAGACGAATATCGGCGGGGACTTTACTGCCACTTTCCAGCAGCACAATATCACCGGGAACAAGGCCCTTGGCATTTATTTCAAAGGCCTCATCGTCACGCACAACATGGCTGTAGGTCGTCACCAGCGAGCTAAGTGCTTCGGCATTGTGTTGTGCCGAGTACTCCTGTGCGGTGCCGATAATGGCGTTGATCAGCAGTACGATAGTGATGAAAGCGGCATCACTCCATTCGCTGATCAGCAATGAAATCAATGCAGCGAGGCATAAAATATAGACCAGTGGGCTGAGAAACTGGCGAAAAAAGATAGTGATGATACTGGTTGGCTTGGGACGAGGTAGGGTATTGACGCCATACCTGGCCTGCCTGCGTGTTACCTCATCAAGGGGGAGGCCGTGTGATGATGCTTTTAGCTGCTCGATGACACCCTGTGCCGACACGGTATGTGGCGTGAGTGAGGGTTCGGCAGAGTGATGGTTTGTATCAACGGCCATCTTCCAGCATCGTGCTCCTGTGCTTGCAAAATAGTAGCGGTATTTATCAGCGATGCCACCATTCTAAGGTAACAGGTTTGATTGTCGCTAGTGCACTCTAAACTTGAGTGAAATGGTTATATTGATGGTACTTGAAAAGTCATCACCGGCCCCTATATAAATTGCATCCTAAGATAAACAGATGTAAGTTCGAGATAACCACGATAGAGAGGGCTCCGCATGAGAATGGATCGATTGACCAGTAAATTCCAGATGGCACTAGCTGATGCGCAGAGTCTTGCCGTTGGGCGTGATCATCAGTTTATCGAGCCAGTCCATTTGATGGCTGCATTGTTGGACCAGCAGGGTGGCACGGTGCGCCCGCTGCTCAATCGCGCGGATGTTAATGTGAATGCATTGCGTTCGCAACTGGGCGATGCGTTGGATCATCTGCCGAGTGTCGAGGGTGCCGATGGCGATCTGCATATCTCGAATGATCTTGGGCGTCTATTAAATGTTACCGATAAGTTTGCGCAAAAACGTGATGATCAGTTCATCTCCAGCGAGCTTTTTGTACTGGCAGCGGTAGAAGATAAAGGCCCTTTAGGTGATGCGATGCGTAAAGCTGGCGCAGTGAAAGGGGTATTAGAAAAGGCGGTTGATGAGATGCGTGGTGGCGAGAGTATCGATGATCCTAACGCCGAAGAGCAGCGTCAGGCGCTCGAAAAATTCACGATTGATCTTACCGAGCGTGCCGAGCAGGGCAAGCTTGACCCTGTCATCGGGCGTGATGATGAGATACGTCGCACCATTCAGGTGTTACAGCGTCGTACTAAAAACAATCCGGTGTTGATCGGTGAGCCCGGTGTTGGTAAGACTGCTATTGTAGAGGGCTTGGCGCAACGCATTGTCAATAGTGAGGTGCCTGAAGGGCTTAAGGGCAAGCGCCTTCTGTCGCTCGATATGGGGGCGCTGATTGCTGGTGCAAAGTTTCGTGGTGAGTTTGAAGAGCGCCTTAAAGGTGTGCTGAATGACCTTGCCAAACAGGAAGGTTCAGTGATTCTCTTTATTGATGAGCTGCACACCATGGTCGGTGCTGGTAAGGCAGAAGGGGCGATGGATGCGGGCAATATGTTAAAGCCAGCACTAGCGCGTGGTGAACTGCATTGTGTCGGTGCGACCACGCTGGATGAGTACCGTCAGTACATCGAAAAAGATGCCGCATTGGAGCGTCGCTTCCAGAAGGTGCTGGTTGATGAGCCTAGCGTGGAAGATACCATTGCAATCCTGCGCGGTTTGAAAGAGAAGTATGAAGTGCACCATGGTGTTGAGATTACCGATCCGGCGATTGTGTCGGCGGCCACGCTGTCGCATCGCTATATCACGGATCGGCAGATGCCGGATAAGGCGATTGATCTGATCGATGAAGCGGCGAGCCGTATTCGTATTGAGATTGATTCCAAGCCCGAGTCGATGGATCGGCTGGAACGTCGTTTGATTCAACTCAAGATCGAACGCGAAGCCTTGGGCAAAGAGAGCGATGATGCGTCGAAAAAACGATTAGCGATTTTGGATGATGAGATCAGTCGTTTAGGGCTTGAGTTAGCCGACCTTGAGGAGGTATGGATGGCTGAGAAGGCTGCATTGCAGGGGACGCAGAAGATTAAGGAAGAGCTTGATAGTGTTCGTATGGAGCTGGAGACCGCGCGCCGTGCGGGTGACCTGGCGCGTATGTCAGAGCTGCAGTATGGGCGCATTCCCGAGTTAGAAAAGCAACTCGATATGGCGGGGCAGGCTGAGATGCAGGAGATGACACTGCTGCGCAATAATGTCACGGATGAAGAGATTGCTGAAATTGTCTCAAAGTGGACTGGGATTCCGGTGACGCGCATGTTAGAAGGCGAGCGCGAAAAACTGCTGCGTATGGAAGATGAATTGCATCAGCGTGTGATTGGTCAGGATGAGGCGGTGAAGGTAGTTTCCGACGCAATTCGTCGTTCACGCGCAGGGCTCTCTGATCCCAATCGACCTAACGGTTCGTTTCTGTTTCTAGGGCCAACCGGGGTTGGTAAAACAGAGCTGACCAAGACGCTGGCATCATTTCTGTTTGATACTGACGAGGCATTAGTGCGCATCGATATGTCTGAGTTTATGGAGAAGCACTCGGTGGCGCGCCTGATTGGTGCGCCGCCTGGTTATGTCGGTTACGAAGAGGGTGGCTATCTGACCGAGGCGGTACGCCGTAAGCCTTATTCAGTGGTGTTACTTGATGAGGTAGAGAAGGCACACCCCGATGTCTTTAATATTTTGTTGCAGGTGCTGGATGATGGTCGTCTCACTGATGGTCATGGGCGTACGGTCGATTTTCGCAATACCGTGATTGTGATGACATCAAACCTTGGTTCGCAGGTTATTCAGGAGATGACTGGCGAAGAGAATTACGAGGTGATGAAAGCGGCGGTAATGGCGGGTGTTAGCACTCACTTTCGCCCTGAGTTTATTAATCGTATTGATGACGTAGTGGTGTTCCACCCACTGGTACAGGCGCAGATTCGTGCGATTACCGATATTCAGATCAATTATCTGCGTGAACGTCTGCATGAGCGGGATATCGCGCTTCATCTGAGTGATGGAGCATTGGATAAGCTGGGCGAAGCGGGTTTTGATCCAGTCTATGGTGCGCGGCCATTGAAGCGAGCCATCCAGAGTAAATTGGAAAACCGCCTGGCGCAGGAGATCCTTGCCGGGAAGTATTTGGCGGGTGACACTGTTGAGATAGCGTTAGTGGATGATGAATTGAGTTTTGGCGAGGATGTGGAAGACGCTAGCGTGTCAGCGGCGTAAAGAGGGCGCTGTCAGTGCAGGTCTATTCAATCGCTTTGCTGATGGATAGCAGCAATCCGGTACAGGTTAATATGATGATGTTTTTGAGATGAAGAAACCGGGGCCGGATCGGCTATATCTAGCGCCGCTTGATGAGATTGTCAATTTTAGCTTTGATGAAACGGTGGTTGATGTTTTTCCCGATATGATTAATCGTTCAGTCCCAGGCTACAGTACCCTGATTAATGTGGCTGGGATTCTGTCATCTCAATATGCTCAGGCGGGTAGTCAGCTCTACGATCTGGGCTGTTCACTGGGGGCGGTGACGTTATCGATGCGCCGTTGGCTGACGCAGCCAGATTGCCGTATTATTGCCGTTGATAATTCCGAGGCAATGTTGTCACGTTGTCGTCAATATGTGAGTGATGATACGGTTGATGTGCCGGTTGAATTCTTATCTGCTGATATTCAGGATGTTTCCATTGAGAGGGCCTCTGTTGTTGTTTTAAATTTGACGTTGCAGTTTATAGATCCTTCTCATCGCGTGGAAATGATTGAGAAGATTTACGCTGGAATGCTAGCGGGCGGGGTGTTGTTATTGTCAGAGAAGCTGACCTTTAATGACGATGCAGAGAGTGAGTTCTTTACTGAAATGCATCACGCCTTCAAGCGTAGCAATGGTTACAGTGAGTTGGAGGTTAGTCAAAAACGAGCTGCTTTAGACAATGTGCTGGTGCCTGAGACACGAGCACAGCATGAGCGGCGCTTGCGAGATGTTGGTTTTAGTGACGTACGTCAGTGGTTCCAATGCCTTAATTTCGTCTCATTTATTGCAGTGAAATGACTGTTTATCAAAGCCTTTATGAGCAGCTTGCTGGCTCACCACTTGAGCCCTGGCTTGATACATTGCCTGCTATGGTGACAGAAACTTTTCTACGCGGACACGGTGACCTTGCTAAATGGCAAGGGGTGGTTGATGCGCTGCCAGTCATGACGCCGTCTTCAATTGACCTATCCACCGATAGTGTGCGGATAGGTGAGGCTGGCGATGTTGATGCCGGGACGGCTGTCGAAATTGAGCGTCAACTACGCATGATGCACCCCTGGCGAAAGGGGCCCTATTCCGTATTGGGTGTTGAGATTGATACCGAATGGCGTTCGAACTGGAAATGGAGCCGGCTTCAACAACATATCTCGCCGTTAAAGGGTCGCTATGTGCTGGATGTGGGGTGTGGCAATGGTTACCACGCCTGGCGAATGGCTGGTGAAGGGGCTGAATTAGTCGTGGGCATAGATCCAACAATGCTGTTTGTGATGCAGTATCAAGCCCTACAGCAGTATATGCCTCAAGTGCCTGTGTACGTGTTGCCGTTGGGTATAGAGCATTTACCGAGAAAATTGAATGGTTTTGATACGCTTTTTTCGATGGGGGTGTTGTACCATCGTCGTTCTCCGATTGATCATCTCTATGAATTGCGTTCGCTGTTACGCCCTGGCGGTGAGTTGGTATTGGAGACATTGGTGGTGGATGGGGACGCTGATACAGTGTTGGTACCACAGGGGCGTTATGCAAAAATGCGTAATGTGTGGTTTATCCCGTCCCAATTGGCACTGGAGAGGTGGTTAGTACGTTGCGGGTTCAGGAATATTCGTCTGGTGGATATGGCGGTGACATCGCTTGATGAGCAGCGGAGTACAGCCTGGATGACCTTTGATTCACTCGCCGATTTTCTTGATCCCGACGATAGAACGCTGACGGTTGAAGGGTTACCTGCGCCAAAACGAGCCGTGTACATCGCAGAGGCCCCTTGAACTTAATGGGCGTAATAGCGTTGAATACGTTTGCGTTGAAGAACAAACTTTACATTAAAACGATTAGACTGGCATTTGAGGAATAACAGGTTCTCAAGAACGCTAGTGCGCAACATCAGTTAAATAAAAGGGTAGCTTATGTGCTCAAGCCCCCTCAGATACCTACTTGCGTGAACGGCTCGACGAGGTAGATCCGGTGCATTTACGCAAGGCGTTTAGCCAGCTTTTCGCTCAGCTTCAACGAGGTAAGGGGCTGGAGGGATTTGACTACCTGGGTGGGCACTACCGACACCTATACACCCGAGCGTTCAACAACCTAAAGGAGGTACAGCAAAGCTTAATCCACTGGTTTGAGTGGTATAATCGAGAACGATTTCATCAAGGGCTTGATAACTTAACCCCTGATGAGGTTTACTATCAACATCAAACCATTTTACAAGTTGCCTGAGCTTGATTAACAAATATGTTAGAGCTTAACTTTGCCTCAGGTTGTCCAGTGGTAGGGGCCACTTCATTATGGGAAATGGAGAGCCTTATTCGTTAGGCTTTTCATCTGATGTTTTGCTAACTAATACATCTAATACCATAAGGTCGTTAGCAAGCTCCATATATTCATCAGAATCCTCGTCTAGTTTTTTTAGGGCCTGCTTTTCATTCTCTAAAGCCTTGGACAGATAAAACTTCAACGTTCTAAGTTCGATTGCATCTAATTTCATAGATTTAACCCACATCCGAGTTGGTTGCACCTAAGAAACATGGGCAAGCAGCTTGTTCGAGTATTCTTAATTTTGCCATGTATTGGATCAATGGCATATCATATAGGGGGCGTATCGTATAATGGCTCTTTCCCGCTTCTCTACCTTTATCAAGTGAAACATGAAGTCCGACGGGTAAACTTGTACCCCTTGGTAACTTCCACCATAAAGTACCAAAGCTAGGGTTACGGTAGTTAAAGAGTGAAAGCCCACCTGACTTCGAATCTACATAATCCACGCCATTACGTTTAAATATGCGAACATCCCATTTTATGTCTTCAGAGCGCGGTGGCGTCATTCGAATGTAGTCCATTTTGGCTTTTTTTTTTCTTCCAAGCCGAAAAAGATCTTCGGGTAACTTTACATAAAACTCTAGTGGTGTGTGCATATACCTTCTCCTATCAAATATGCTTATGTATGTTTCGCCTAACGCTTAGCGCTTCCCATTATGCGTAAGTCTATAGCGCAAAATCAATAACCACCCGCAGAGCGGGTGGTATGATGAAAGCCCCTAGAGGGGGCTATGTCACAGTCCTGAAAGCCTGCACAAAGATGGCGTACCGTTCGGGTAGTGGGCCGCCTACCGCATGACCTGGCTACACCAGCCCTTTCAAGGTGGCGTTGTAACTGCATGATATACAAATGGATTTATTTATTTATGGGTTTTGCCGATTTGGGAGAAATCGCTATAGACAACACGCGTTGAATAATTAATTTTTTATCTTTTCGTAAACACCACGTGGTAATTCTGCCCTTAAATTATAATGTTGAACTGAAGATATGAAAGAGGTTGCCAATAAAATCAATGGGTTATCGCCTTGGAAGGGCTGGTCTGGCTACACTAACCCTATACTGGTTAATATGGCTTTTAATTTTTTTGATCCCCACAGGCATAGGGTTTAAGGCCAGCTCTTTAACTGCCTTGACAATCTTCTGCTGATAAGGCGCTGGGACTTTCTTTAATTCTTTTTGCAGCAATTCCCGCCACCGAAGCAACGCGCCTAAAACAAAGCATCCGAGGTGTACTCACAATAAAAACCTCGTAAATTTTTGTCGGCGGGGGCTGCCATTGTTCATCCAGAGCACAAGGTTGTTATTCCGTTAGCCCCTGAGCCAATCGTTAAAGGTGACGGCAATACCAAAAATGATTGTGAGCGCAATGCGGTAAAAGGACTTCTGAGTGATTTTCGCCGTGAGCACCTAAAGACGCTGGGCGTGCCAGGTGGCGTATAGAGAATGAAACGTTTAACACCCTAAAAAACCAGGGCTACCGCTTTGAACACAACTATGGTCATGGGCAAGAGAATTTGTGCTCTGTCATGACCCTGCTCATGCTGCTCGCTTTCTTGATTGATCAAGTGCAACAACTCTGTAGTTCGGCCTATCAGAAAGCACGCCAACATGCTGGGGCATTTAAGGTTCTATTTGAAAGGGTTGGGGCGCTGATTCATCTGGGTGTGTTTGTCGATTGGGAGACGCTCTTCATTTACATAGCCCATCCGGCACAAAGAGCTCCTCCAACGCAAGGCTGGATGTTTCAATTGAAAAAGTAGCCAGGGTGTTCTAATCACTCTTTGGGAACGCTGTTTTTCTGTGTTTATTCACTTGGTTTTGGATAAAAACCGTTCAGAATCGCTCGGCCCAAAAAAGAGAACAGTGGTCGATTAAACGCTTAGCTACGTAGTTTTCACCCAAATGCTCAGCTATTTTGTTTTGAACCGGATTGGCGGGAGTTGCTGATTTTTTTCTCAAAAAATTGAATTAACTTCTTCTATTAGATATAATATTTTTATGTATTTAAATTTGAGGTGCTATTGAGTATTTGTAACAGACAAATACGGTATATAGCTTAAGTGCTTTAAGCGCGTTAATGGTACCCCACCTTAATGCTTGCTTAGACATTGTAAAATTTCTTTGCAGCGCCGTTCGGTTTTAATTCCGTTTGTTAGGTTAAAAATCATGCCCGCATGGCTGGCTTCCGTGCGTTGTCGCGTGGGCATATTAAGCTCGGATTAAAAGCTCCTGTTGATTAAATTCAGTTGAGTGTGAAATGAGTTAAGAATGAAAATAGATAATGTAAAAATGAAAAAATGTTCCCCGGAAAGGCGAATGCATTGTAATTTTTGGAAATTAAGCATTGGCTTGTATTTAACGCTAAGTCTTTATGTCGCCAGCGTACACGCGGTCAGCGGGCCGGTGGGTTCGGTGGATGGCAGTTTTTCAGTCACCCCAGGTGGCGCGGCATCTTATGTTATCCCGATCAAAGTACCAGCCGGCATCGGTGGTATCAAGCCCAATATTTCACTGACCTACAACAGCCAGGCAGGAAACGGTTTACTGGGCGTGGGCTGGAATCTATCCGGCCTTTCTACGATCACGCGTTGCCCGCAAAACATGGCCCAAGACGGCCAAATCCGTGATGTAAAGCTGGATGCTGAGGATCGGTTTTGCTTGGATGGCCAGCGTCTTGTTGCCGTCGAGGGCGCGTATGGGGAAAACAATACCGAATACCGAACGGAGCAAGATAGTTTTAGCAAAATTATTTCTAAGGGTTTTGTTGATCATGGCCCCGAGTCATTTGAGGTTTTGACTAAGGATGGCCAGCGCTTGCAGTTTGGCGATGTTGCCGTGGATGCAGACGGTCGCTTTGGGAGCCGTATTGCGCCCCATGGCAAAGAGGTTGTGCACATCTGGGCGATTAGCCGCATTAGCGACAATGTGGGCAATGCGATTAATTTCAGGTATTACTTTGTTGGAGACGAAGATCCTGAAACCGGTCTAACAAGTGGGGATGGATATAACCGGGAGTATTACCCGAGTAATATTACTTATTCTGGCGGTGGACACCTCGACTTTGATTATGGTGACTTAATTGTCACAGGTGACACTGTAATACGCCCTGATCCCATTATTAGTTATCGTGGCGGCGGTAAGCTGCGAAATAAGGGGCGCTTGAAACAAATTCGGGTAGGACTTCGTAAGGGACTTTTTGAGGGAATCGAAAGGGTCCGCGAGTATTTGCTCGCCTACAAGCCCGTCGATGATTCCAATCAAAGTCGTTTAAGCACGGTGACCGAATGTGGTGCGGATGGGCAGCAATGTCTGCCGGCAACGCAAATCAGTTGGCTGAGTGATCAAAACACGGATAAGCCAAAGTGGGCCAGCAGTGCGGATATCCCGCCCCTTCCCTCGGACGTGCTGCTTACGAACAGTAATGCTCAGGATCGAGGCGTGCGTTTTGTTGATCTTGATGGCGATGGCACAAAAGATATTGTTTACCATTGGGTAAGCCCCCCAGCCGGGCCGCCGATGCCGACCTACAACCACAATGATAGCAACCTCAGTGATTATCACACACGCTTCAACGCTTGGTTGGATGAATTCATGGATTGGTTACTCGTACAAGAATACATTGATCCGAACCTGGAAGTGGTGGGAGTGCTGGAAGAAGAGGGCGAGGCGACGTGGCTGGCTTGGGTGGATGAATATTCAACCCGCCAGGTGGAAACGGGTGCGTATTTGTACAAGAATAATACTTGGCAGCCTGCGCCAGGCTTTCATCCGCCGCATCTCTTAATAAGAGCGGATGAAAAAGCGACGGGCGTGAATATTATCGATATCAATGGCGATGGCTTGGTCGATTTTGTTTATAGTCGCCAGGAAAATGCGACAACGCATTACTCGGCCACTTACCTGAATAACGGCTCCGCTTGGGTCAAGGATACGTCAGGAAGGTTTGATCTCAACTACCCGCTCGGGCGTTACGATAACCAGCACCGTGTTGCCCAATTTACAGATTTAAATGGCGATGGTTTGGTTGATGTGGTCTATAAAAATAGAGTGGCAACTAGGACATGCACTCCGGCTGAGCTCCGTGATTGTACTTCGTACATTCCTACTACTGAGCAAGGTGCTTATTTGGGAACAGCAACCGGATGGTCTGAGAATAAGCTTGCGCATATTCCACCGATCGCTCTCGATCCCGTTGTCGCTTATTACGTTAAGAATAGAAGGAAAATTGGGACGTGTACTCAAGATGGAGTCTATGAAGGTGGTTCGGTATTTGAACTGCCTGGTGGTGAGATTTCCTGTGTTGCTCGACCTGGACTTGTCACGGTTTACGATGCTTACCAGACTAGTGATGGTGTTCGTCTCTGGGATAAAGGCGATTCAAACCCCCGGCTTGCCCGGTTGATGGACGTGAATGGCGATGGATTAAGCGATTTACTGTTTGATAGCCTAAAAAGCGACCGTGGTGTTTATCTCAAAACAAGCGAAGGTTGGGAGCCCTCCCCTACCGCCAATTATAGAACGCCGATTGATCTGTATTATGGTGATGACTCTACTTCAAAAGGGCAGCTAGGAGACGGGGTGGTATTTGAGGATGTTAATGGCGATGGTCTGGTTGACATTCTTCAGAGCTATGACAATTTCGTCGCAGCCGAGAGATTTAAGAGTGCTTATTTAAATACCGGCAACGGCTGGGTTCAAAATGATAATTATATTCTACCAACATCAATAAATGACTTTGGGGGGGTTATTGTCTATTTATTCCGAGATGTCAACGCAGATGGTTTGGTTGATTTTTTGTTCCATGCAGCTGGCGATACCCAGGCAGCTTATCTTAATACCGGCAGTCGTTGGCAGCGAGATGACCGCTATAATCCGCCCTATGATCTGGTGCATGATTATACGAATAGTCCGACATCTCCTCAGGTAAGCAATAATGGTAACAATGCTGGCACCCGCGTCCTTGACCTCAATGGCGACGGCAAGCTTGATGTCGTGCATAGCTCTGGCGAGACAGCAGAGATACTGAGCATGCAGGTGGAGCGCCACTTGGTCAATGGTATTACCACGGGCTTGGGGGCACATACTGCTATCATTTATAAACCGCTCACCGATGCCACGGTGTACACGTCAGGCATGGTCGGCTGCCAGGGGCCCGTTATATGCGTTAACGCCTCACCTTCGCTGGTGGTGAGTACGCACAGCACGAGCAATGGCATCGGCGGCATGGCGCACTACACTTATCAGTATGCCGATGCCCGTATGCATCGCCTCGGGCGTGGCTGGTTGGGTTTTGCCTCACGCACCACAAGGGATCTGCAAACCGGACAAATCACCACCACCACTTACGACAATACCAGCTACAACGCGGCGTTTAAGGTGTTTCCCTTTTTAAACCTACCGCAAAAGGTTACGGTCAGTTATCCCGGTAAGTTGTTTGGCAATAACCCTGTGGTGGTCAGCGAAACGATCAATCATTATGCTGTTAAGTACCTTGAAGGGCAGCCGTATTATTCGGTTTATGTGCAAAACAGCACGGCCGAAACGACCGACCTTGATAATGGCCTGCCGCTCAAATACATCCGCACGACCACGAAGATGGATGATTATGGCAATGCCCTCAGTATAACCGCCGACACCCGGCAAAGCCCCTTTGATGCCGTGGTGGCCTATCGCCAAACCACCATCAACACTTATGATAATGACCCCGTCAATTGGCACTTGGGCCGGTTAAAGACCGTTAGCGTAACCTCAAGCACAGGCTCAGATTCGCAAACCCGTCATACCGCCTATGGGTATTATCCGCTGGGCCATGCCCATGCCGGTATGTTGCAATGGACGGAAGATGAGCCTAATGACCCTGATTTGTATCTGAAGACCGCATATACCTATGACGAGCGCGGTAATACAGAGGCCGTCACTATCAGCGGCTCAGCCAGTGCCAGCCACCCTGTGGCCACTCGCACAACGCGCAATGATTTTGACTACACAAACCGCTTGCGCCCGACAGTCACTACCACCGTGCCGGTGCCAGGCACCACCATCACCCACTCTGCAACCAAGGTTTACGATGCGCGTTGGGGCAAGTTGATCCAGCAAACAGGCCCTAACGCTAACCGTCCACCCACCCGGTGGACTTACGATAATTTTGGCCGTCGCAAAAGCGAGACCCTGCCGGATGGCCATGTAACGACCTGGATCTATGGTTGGTGCGATGCCCACTGTCCGCAACACGCGGTGTATAAAGTCACCACGGCGCGGAGCGATGGCGCGCGCTCCACGGTCTATCAGGATAAGTTCTCCCGCACGTTACGTACGCAAACCCTGGGCCTTGATGGCGTGGTGGTACTGCAAGACCAGGAATACGACGCCGCGGGCCGTGTTTGGCGCAGCTCGCGGCCCTACTTTGCAGGCGCCAGCAAGCGCTATTGGAGCAGCAAAATCTTCGATACCTTGAGCCGTGTCAAAACCCGTATCAATCCCGACGGCTCTGTGGTGAGCAATGACTACCAGGGCCTGCAAACCACGGTATCGACCGAACGGCGCACCGGTGGTGACTACACCCGCTTGTCGACCCGGCAGATAAAAAACCTGGCCGGTCAAGTCGAATGGGTGTTCGACGCCCACAATAACGGCACGCGTTATACCTATTTGCCCTTTGGGGAGCTGGAGACCGTGACCGACCCACTCGGGAACGTCATTATCATGGACTACGATAATCGCGGTCGTAAAATCAAAATGATCGACCCGGATATGGGCATCTGGCGCTACGCTAGCGATGCGCTTGGGAACCTGCGTTGGCAGCAGGATGCTAAAAAGCAGGAAGTGACTATGGAGTACGACCTTCTTAATCGTCTACTCACGCGCGTGGATGTGCTCAACCCGGATGACCCGAGCAGTGTGGAAAAAACCAGCCAGTGGCATTACTTTAGCGCAGCAGACCCCGACAGCTCTTGTCGCAGCATCGGCCAACTGAAATCGAGCAGTGATGGTGCCATCACCAGAAACTACTGCTATGACGACTTTGGCCGTAGCACATCGAGCACCGTCAGTTTTGACGGGGCCAGCTACAAAATTGCCACCGACTACGATGAATTCAGTCGAATTAAAACCGTGACCTATCCCACGCAAGGCGTGGGTGACCAAGCGGTGACCTTTATGGTGCGCAATGACTACGATGACTACGGCCACCTAAAATCGGTGCATGATGGCGCGAGTGATAAGTTGCTCTGGATAGCAGAGCAGGTTAACGCCAGTGGCAATGTCACCACTGAAACCCTGGGTAATGGCCTAACGACCGCCCGTGTTTACGATGCGGCATTGGGTTCTTTAGACTCGATCCGCACGGGCGCAGGGGGCAGCGGTGGTGTGCAAGATCTGGCGTTTGACTTTGACAGTCTGGGTGCCTTGATCAGCCGTACAGACCACAACCGGATGATGACGCAGGCAAACGGCAGTCCCCAAAATGGCAGCACGGAAAGCTTTACCTACGACGCGCTTAACCGCGTCTCTACGGTGCTACGCGATGGCCGCCAAACGGCCCAGTATCAGTATGATGCGCTTGGCAACATTACCTTTAACAGCCAACTGGGTACCTACCTGTATAACAGCAAACGACCGCATGCGGTTACCGACATTAAACGCTCAAATACCGGCACGCTCGCGGGTGACATCAGCAACGATGGTCGTATCAATGCACTGGATGCGGCCTTGCTGGCGCGCAGTTTGGTTGGGTTATCGGTGTTGAACAGCCCGCAGTTGCTGAGGGCGGATTGTAATACCGCCCATGGCGTTAACCTGGATGACTCGGTTTGCATCGCCGCCCATGCCGGCAGCACCAGCAGTACTATCGATGAAAAGCTAACTTACGACGCCAATGGCAATATGCTGCACGGCATCGCTGGCAAAGTGGTGACGTATACTGCTTTTAACAAACCTGAAACCATTACCCGGAGCGGGTACTCAAGCCGTTTTGCCTACGACACCGATCGCGCCCGTTACTGGCAAGTGGTCACCGATGCCGGCGGCACCACCACCACCCATTATGTGGGTGGGCTGTTCGAGCGCATTGAAAAGCCGGATGGTGTGATTGAATACAAAAACTATATCCATGCTGGTGGGCGCATGGTGGCGATAAGTACACGCCGCAGTGATAACAGCAGGGATCTTAACTACCTGCATCAGGATCATATCGGTTCGATTACCGCAATCACTGATGCCGAAGGCCTTGTTAAGGCACGTTTTAGTTACGATGTGTTTGGCAAACGTCGCGATGATGCCAAGTGGAAAGCGGCGAGCGCGCAAGAGTCTAGTATTACGGCGGCCACGGATTCTGATATCACCCATCGCGGCTTTACTGAGCATGAATTGCTGGCAGGCGTTGGACTCATTCACATGAATGGTCGGGTCTTCGATCCCGAGCTGGGTCGTTTTCTAAGCCCTGACCCCTTTGTGCAATTCGCGCACAACCTGCAGTCATATAATCGCTACAGCTATGTGTTGAATAACCCCCTGTCGTTTACCGATCCCAGTGGCTATTTTCTTACTGGTTTGATTAAGGATATCCGTCATCGGGTTTTTGGTGCTTTGGAAGATGTGATAGAGCCTGCTGCTAATTTTGTATCTCGGCATCATCTTACAATTGTGGGAACTGCCTTTGCTGGCATGCCGGGTAACCCTGTTGTGCTTGGTATGTTGAGCGGTTTTATTTCCAGCGGAGGAAGTTTTGAGGCGGCCGTGATTGGGGGCATAAGCGCAGGAATTTTTCACGGCCTGGCTTATGAACCCGATGGTTTTGGAAAAGTCGTTGCCCATGGCATGGTGGGTGGCGCCAGCAGTGCGATGAATGGTGGATCGTTTAAAGCCGGGTTTATATCGGCAGCGGTGGCGAAGAGGGTATCTCAGGCCGTTGGGCCGGAGGTTTTTGGGAATGTTCACGCCACTAACGGAGGTTGGGCGCGCCTTAAAAATGCGTTTGCTGCGGGGGCGATTGGTGGCACGACATCTGTGATAGCAGGTGGGAAGTTTGCCAATGGGGCGGTTAGTGCAGCGTTTATTCGTCTGTTTAGTGCTACGCACCCAACTCAACATGATGCAGCGCGAACAGCAATTGATTTAATTAATCCAACATCGGTGATTGAAGGCAGAGAATATGGAGGAATGGTTTATCAAAACGCTGATGGTTCATATTCATATACTGGCCCTATACGAGGGACACGGTTGGGCGTGAACCCAGGGGGGCCACGTTCTGTACCAAGTGGGACTACTGCGATTGCCTTTTGGCATACTCATGGTGCAGCAGATGTAGGCGCTACTGATGAAGCGTTTACAGGAACTGTTGGCGGTAATGGCGATAAAGGTTATGCCAGTTATTATAAAATAGATGCCTATCTTGGGACGCCTGCTGGTGCATTTAAATATTACGAACGTAGCACGGATAAAGTTTATCTGTTAGGCACCGTGAGGCATTAATCATGGGAATTAAATCTGGGTTCTTGCTTGTGGTATGTTGCTTGTTTGGGGGTAATGTTGTGGCAAAAGATGCAATTGATCAGCGATACCAGAAAAATTATGACTATGCTTTGAAGGCTAGTTATGAGTCAGGTTGTGTTTTGGATAATGGTTATGTTTGCTCGGAAGCTAAGAAGAGTAATGCAGTAGCAAGTGGTATTGCTGGAGTTTATGTGCCTGCTTTAACGGTGGCATATGAGGCTTTCAAGCAGATCCCTGATTTATCAGATGAGCAAAAGCGGCTGGAGCATTACAAAGTCTTTATTGGTGAAAATGATTCTGAGCTTATAGTTGGATTTGGAGCGCTTTTGTTACCGGATATAAAAGATGGTAAGCCGGATGGCATTATCCTTATGTCTATTGGGCTTAGTACAACATTCTGGATTGATAAGAGTACGCTGAAAATTAACAAAAGGCTATTTTCAAAAAATTAATTGGAAAGAAGGATTGGATCCACGCAAGTCAATGAAAAGTTAAGCATAACAGTGATAAAACGTACTGATTTTTTTGTTAAAGGGCCTATTTTGCGGGCAAAAGGGCTGTTTTAAGCGTTAAGCGAATTGGGCATATAAAGCTGGGTATTAAGACAACAAAAAGGGTCTCGGATGTTTAGGTGCCCCTTCCTAAGTAAGGTGTGTGCAGGACAGCAGGTTGTAAGGGTAAGTGATTTAGCCCCGCAAGGTTTTATATTTAGATTGGGTGTGTTTTACGTACCAATAAACAAAAGTTTTAAAAGAGTTTTTACCATGAAAAAACAAATCGTCATTAATGCATTCACGCTAGTCTTACTATTACTAGTCAGCCCGCTGTGGGCTGCCCCGATGCTGTCAATCGACTCTGCGACCGGTATTAAAGGCGAGATTGTCACGGTCGGTGTCAATTACATCGCAGACAGCCCGGCGATCAGCGGCGGTAACCCGGTGGCGGTTAGGTTTCGCATCAATTTCTCGCCGTCACTGGCGGAGGCCGGTACCGCGCTCGCGGGGCTTTCATTAGCGGGTGATCACGTGCAGTTTTCTAAAGTAGACAACACGGCGGGAACAGTCGATGTGATTATCGTGCCGCCGGCTAAAAAGATTGCGCTGAGCACTGGGCAGATTCTGCAAATACCCTTTCGTTTAAAAAACACGGCGGTTAGCTCGGTCGGTGAGGATGTTCAGTCAGCGCTGACGTTTTCATTGCTGAAAATGAGTAACGACAGCACTGCCATTGCCCTGGGGACCCCAAGTAACGGCACGCTCACGCTTAAAGGTTTGCATAATAATACGGGCGCGGCTAACGACCAACTTTCAGATGCGTTTAACACTGCGGTTCTGGACGAGACCCGGTGGTTGCCATTGTTGCCATCGGGCGGCAGCATCACCTTGACCGGCAGCCAGCTTGCGTTGCATGTTGCGGCGGACGATCACTATTTTGGCAGCAGTAATGACACGGTGCGGGTGATGCAAGCGATCGTTGACGAAAATTTTTCGATGCAGGTGAAATTCGATTCGCTACCGACGCAACAATACCAAATGCAAGGCATCCTCGTTGAAGAGACGGCAAGCGGCGCCTCGCTACGCTTTGAAGTTTATAGTGATGGCAGTCAACTTCAACTGCATGTCGCGAGCTTCCGCGATGGTCAGTCAAAAAGCTTATACAGCGCGCCATTTCAGGGGTTGGCTAGCACGCCGCTGTATCTGCGTGTTGAGCGCGTGGCTCAACAATGGCGCATGGCTACTTCGTCCGACGGTGAAACCTGGCAGATCGCCACACGTTTTTTGCATGACCAAATCGCCAATGAAGTAGGCGTGTACGTGGGCAATAAGGGCAGCAAGGATAGCATCGCGCCAGCGTTTACCGCACTGGTTGACGATATCACGATTTATGCGGCCTCAACGCCAGCGCCGCGCCCGCCCGACACGGTGGATCCGGTGATCAGTCAAGCCACCGCCAGTGTGCAAGTGGGTGCCGAGGGTGATCTTGAGCTTATTGTCCGTTGGGCCACCGACGAACTCACAACGGGCCGTGTTCTGGTCATGAGTTCGGCGGGCCAGCACATTGATCCTGATGATTTTCCTTTTGCTCAGACGGTTTTTTCTGACCCGCGAGCGGTCGAGCACAGTGTGACGCTAACGAAACTGTATGAAGGCAATCGCTACTATATTCACGTGACGGCCGTCGATGGTAGCGGTAACAGCGTCACCGAAAGCTTAAGTATCGTCTTCGAGATCCCACGGCCTAACAGTGCGCTGTCGGATGATTTTAGTGCCACGGTTCTGGACGCGACCCAATGGCTGTACCTTAATCCGCTGGGTGGTTCCATGAGCTTAGCGCACGGTCAACTGGTGTTGGATGTGCCGGCCGGCGAGCATTATTTTGGCGCGAGCAATAACACCGTGCGGGTGATGCAGCCAATCATTAATGAAGACTTTACCATGGCGGTGAAATTTGATTCGCTGCCGACGCAAAAATACCAAGTGCAGGGCATCCTCGTTGAGGGCATGATCCCTGAAAATAATGGGATGACTGCAACTGCATTGCGCTTTGAAATCTACAGTGATGGCCACCAGCTCTACCTGCAAGCAGGAGACTATGCGAATGCCAAGACGCACTTGGAGTATAACCAGCCGCTCACGCTGCCTGAATCGCACAAAGTGTCTGGGCCGGTATACCTGCGGGTGGCGCGTGCTGGTCACCAATGGACGTTCTCGACCTCCATCGATGGCGTAGTTTGGCAGCTTGCTGACAGTTTTGAGCGACTGGGTCTGCTGGTCAATGAAGTGGGTGTGTATGCGGGTAATACAGGCAATAAGCCGCCCGCGTACACCGCACTGATTGATGAGATCACGGTTTATGCAGCTTCCACACCCGCGCAACGTATTCCGCTGCCGCCGGATACGACGGCTCCGGTGATTAGCGACGTTTCCACCCGTGTGCAAGCGGGTGAGAATGATAGTGTCGATGTTGTCGTTAGTTGGAGAACCGACGAACCCACCACCGGTGTCATACGTTATGATAGTACCTCAGTCCCGATACCCGATACTCGTATCGAACAAACTGGAATCGAGCACAGCGTTATTCTCAAAGGGCTGACCCAAGGAAACAACTACTACTACTTCAATGTGCTTGCTGTTGATGTGAGTGGTAACCACAGTAAGGTTGACTTCAGTCTCCTTCCTAGAATCCCGCGGCCTAACAGTGCGCTGTCGGATACTTTTAATGCCACGACGCTGGATGCGACCCAGTGGCTGTACCTCGACCCGCTGGGGGGCGGTTCACTGGATCCCACAGGCAGCCAACTGGTGCTGGATGTGCCGGCTGGGGAGCATTATTTTCGTGCGAGCAATGACACCGTGCGGCTGATGCAGCCGATTGTTGACGAAGATTTTGTGATGGAGGTGAAATTTGATTCGCTGCCGACGCAAAAATACCAGGTGCAGGGCATTCTGGTGGAGCAAGATAGCCAGACCTCACTGCGCTTTGAAATCTACAGTGATGGCAGCCAGCTCTACCTGCAAGCAGGGCACTATGCGAATGCCAAAACGAACTTGAAGTACCACCAGCCGCTCACGCTGCCTGAATCGCATAAGGTGTCTGGGCCGGTATACCTGCGGGTGGCACGTGTCGGTCAGCAATGGACGTTCTCGACCTCTGTTGATGGCGTGGTTTGGCAGCTTGCCGACAGTTTTGCAAATCCGTTGATGGCCAATGAAGTGGGTGTGTATGCGGGTAATACGGGCAGTGCACCGCCGGCGTATACCGCGCTGATTGATGACATCACGATTTATGCGGCCTCCACACCGCCAACGCGCACTCCGCCACCGCTCGACACGACGCCTCCGGTGATCAGTGATGTTGTCTCGGTTGTGCGAGCAGACGGCGCAGGGGGCGCCGAGGTTATCGTGCGTTGGATCACCGACGAGCCCACTACAGGGCGCGTGGCCTATGGTTCGATCCTGGCTCCTAAACAGGGGGCTGTCGCGACTGATCAGAGAGCGACCGAACACAGTGTGACCCTGAGCGGATTGCAAGCAGACGCCTTTTATCTATCTCAGGTGGTTGCCACCGATAGCAGCGGTAACATGAGTAGCGAGAAGCTGGGTATCACCACCACGGTTCCTGTGGCCAATGACCGTTTGTCGGATGATTTCAACGCCACGGCGCTGGATGCGACGCAGTGGCTGTACCTCGACCCGCTGGGAGGCGGTTCACTGGATCCCATGGGCAGCCAGCTGGTGTTGGATGTCTCGGCCGGTGAGCATTATTTTGGCAGCAGTAATGACACGGTGCGGGTGATGCAGCCCATTGTCGACGAAGATTTTGTGATGGAGGTGAAGTTTGATTCGCTGCCGACGCAAAAATACCAGGTGCAGGGCATCCTGGTGGAGCAAGATAGCCAGACTTCGCTACGCTTTGAAATTTACAGTGATGGCAGCCAGCGCTATCTGCTGGCAGGGGACTATGCGAATGCCAAAACGGAATTGTTGTACAACGAGCCGCTGGTCGGCAGCACCCCACTGTACCTGCGTGTCGAGCGCGTCGGTCAGCAATGGACATTCTCCACTTCCGTCGATGGAAAGCGCTGGCAGCTTGCTGACAGCTTTAAACATGAGTTAGTGGTCAATGAGGTGGGTGTGTATGCGGGCAATACGGGCAGTGAACCGCCCGCGTATACGGCGCTGATTGATGACATCACGGTGTATGCGGCCTCAACGCCGATAGCGCGCACTCCGACAGCGACGACGTTGAATGCGCCCGCACCAGCGCCAATACCGGTGATCACTCAGGTTTCAAGCCGTGTGCAAACGGTGAGTGGTCGCGTCGAGGTGGTGCTCAGTTGGAGCACCGATGAACCCACGGTTGGTACGGTGGTTTACGGCGATAGCCCGGCCTATGAGGTAGGCTACGTTGCTATCGAGCAGAGTACGACGGAGCACAGTGTGACCCTGACGGGCTTGCTCGAAGACACCTTGTATCATTACCAGGTGACCGCCACTAATAACCAGGGAGGCAGCAGTAGCACTGAAGATTTGAGTGTGACCACAGTTATTCCGGTCGCTAATGATGCTTTGTCGGATGATCTTAATGGCGCTGCTTTGGATGGGAATCGGTGGTTATATGTGAACCCGCTGGGTGACGGTTTGATGAACCTCACGGGCAGCCAGTTGGCGTTATATGTGCCAAGTGGGGAGCATTACTTTGGCAGCAGCAACGACACGGTGCGCATCATGCAACGGATGGTTGACGAAGATTTTGCGATGGAAGTGAAATTTGATTCGTTTCCGACGCAAAAATACCAGGCGCAGGGTATTCTCGTTGAACAGAATCCGGATACTGCTTTGCGCTTTGAAATATACAGTGACGGAAAGCAGCTTAAGTTATACGCCGGGAACTACCACAATGGCAGTTCGGAGACTGAGTACAATGCGCCGCTGGCGCTCAGCACGCCGATCTACTTGCGAGTGGAGCGTGTCGCCCAGCAATGGACCGTATCGACCTCAGCCGATGGCATCACCTGGCAGGTGGCCGCTGGTTTTGCACATGCCCTGGCGGTGAGTGAAGTGGGTGTATATGCCGGTAACGCGGGCGACACACCGCCAGCGTATACCGCGTTGATTGACGACATTACGCTTTATGCGGCCTCAACGCCGGTGCCGGATACTGTTGCGCCAACCCTGAGCAATATAAAGTCTACTGTATTTGGCACCTGGATTGAGTTGACCTGGCATACCGATAAGCTGGCGTTTGGCGCTGCTCAGTATGGAGAAACGCTGGCTTATGATCTTGGCGTGACCGAGAGTGGCAATGGTGCCTTCTATTCACACCGCGTTGTGCTTGGGCCATTGGATTCGAACACAGCGTATAACGTGCAGATTATGGCCACGGACAGATCAGGCAACACCACAAGCGCTGACAACCAGGTAGTGACCACCGGAGAGGTGTTGGCGGACGGGCCGGTCATTGATGTGTGGCAGGGCACTTCTCAGACCTTTGGTGCATTGGGTACACCGCAGAACTGGGTGAATATATTGGGTAATGTGCGCGCCCTGAATGGGGTTGAATCGCTGACGTATTCCTTGAACGGGGCGCCAGAGAAACCATTGACGGTGGGTCCAAACGATACCCGACTGGCATCAAACGGTGACTTTAATGTAGACATAGCCACCAGTGACTTGGCCGAAGGCATGAATACCGTGATGGTGACATCAACGGATACTTCGGGTTATGAAAGCTCGACGTCCATCATCGTGGACTACCAATCTGGAAAAGTATGGCCTAACTCATACACGGTTGACTGGGCCAGCACGGCCGCGATTAGCGAGGTCGCGACAGTGGTTGATGGACGTTGGCAGTTAGAGGGTGATAGCGTGCGCACCGTGGAGCCCGGCTATGATCGTTTGATCGCGATTGGTGATGTCACTTGGGAAAATTATGAGGTGACGGTACCTATTACGGTTTATGGACTTGCGGCGGATGGCTACGATTATCCAAGCAATGGCCCAGGCATCGGTTTAGGCATGCGTTGGCCCGGCCATATCGTAGTGGATGATACGCAGCCAAGTATTGGCTGGCATACGCTGGGGGCGATTGGTTGGTATCGATGGCACTACAATAGCGGCGAACGCCTGATGTTATCGGGTGCGGCGGGCAGAAATAATAGATCCAGGTCGTTTTCATTCGAACTCGGCGAGACCTATATGTTCAAGATGCGGGTCCAAACCATACCTGGTCAGGGCGGGCGGTATATGCTCAAAGTGTGGGAGATGGGGCAGGATGAACCCACCGGGTGGGATCTGACATTGCAAGAATCACTTGCTGATCCGCAGCTTGGCTCGTTACTGCTTATCGCGCATGAGGTGGATGCCCGTTTTGGTAACGTCACGATTGTGCCGATAAATGAGTGAGGTCATTCCCCGGGCCACTGCCATGGCTGTGGCTGGCAAGCGGGTGCTGCTGTAATTAAATAAGCCCCCGGCTTTGCCGGCGGTCATCTGGCTGGCGCCCGGCAGTTTGTTTTTTCCGCCAACAGGGTCATTCACCCGCTCACTTAGCCAACCACAATCCCGTCCAAAGTGGTAGTATGTCACTCTACTATCAACCAGCAGTCTGAAGTGCTGGATCACCAGTTTATATTCCGAAATTACTATGCAAATACTCCTGTACAACGAGCTGGATAGCCGCAAAATCCCTTCATTTTCCAAGTTGAAAAAATTCCTCGAAGCTGACGATTTTCGATCAGCGGAGGTAAAAAAAATTGCTGCGAATCTCTATCGGGCGAAACTCGACAGCAGCAACCGTTTGCTTTTCGCTATTTACCGTTATCAACATCAAGCCTACGCACTGATCCTGGAATGTATTGAACATCACGCCTACGAGAAATCACGTTTTCTTAGCCGAGGTGTCACTATTGACGAAACCAAGATCCCTCTTGTAAAAACGCTGCAAGAGGTACCTGAAGAGTCGTTGGTCTTTCTTAATTCAACCGCGAAACGTTTCAACCTGCTTGATAAAGTGATCTCTTTCGATAGTTGCCAGCAGGAAATTTACGCGCTACAACCGCCACTCATTGTTATCGGTTCTGCTGGTAGTGGCAAAACTGCCTTGACACTGGAGAAAATGAAAGAAGCGGTGGGTGATGTGCTCTACGTGACCCAGTCATCCTATCTGGTCAAAAATTCGCGTGACCTGTATTACGCGCATCACTATGAAAATGAAGACCAACAGGTTGACTTTCTCTCTTTCCAGGAATTTCTTGAGAGCATTCATGTGCCGGCAGGAAAGGAGGTCACATTCGCTGATTTCAATCGCTGGTTTAGCAGGCGCCGACAAGCGAGTGGCATCAGTGATGCCTACAAACTCTTTGAAGAATTTAAAGGGGTACTCACCGGCTCCATCACCGACGCTGCCTGGATGGACCACAAAACCTATCTATCATTAGGGGTCAAACAGTCGATATTTACCCTGGAGGAGCGTGAGCAAGTCTATGCCATTTTTGAGAAATATTTAGTATTTCTGCGCGACGAGCAGCGTTATGACGCTAATATTGTGAGCTTCGAATATCTTTCACGTTTAGCGCCACGCTACGACTTTGTGGTGATCGACGAGGTGCAGGACATCACCAACATCCAGCTCTCACTCATTTTAAGAGCTCTGCGCAATCCGAATGACTTTGTTATCTGTGGTGACTCCAACCAGATTGTTCATCCCAACTTTTTTTCATGGTCGAAGGTTAAGAGCTTTTTCCATCGCCATGCCGATAAAGCAAACGAAACCAAAGCGCCACCCGGCGAACTGATCCGTGTTCTCAATACCAACTATCGCAACTCGCCCCAAGTGACCGAAATCGCCAATCGCTTGCTTAAAATTAAAAATGCCCGCTTCGGCTCTATCGATAAAGAGAGCAACTATCTGGTCGAGAGCAACGGCCACAATCAGGGGCAAGTCCATTTATTGCGTGACAGTGAAAAACTTAAGCAAGAGCTGGATCGTAAAACCTGCCATTCCACCCGCTTCGCCATCGTCGTTATGCAGCCGGAGCGCAAAACCGAAGCAAAGCGTTTCTTTCAGACACCATTGGTCTTTTCGGTGCAGGAGGCGAAGGGGCTGGAATATGAAAACGTTATTCTGCTCAACTTCATTTCAGCCGAAGAGCAGCGTTTTCAAGCGATCACGAAAGGAGTGGATCATTCCATGATTGAAACTGATATGACCTACGGTCGTGTCAAGGACAAAAGCGATAAATCGTTAGAGGTCTACAAGTTTCACATCAACTCTCTCTACGTTGCAATCACCCGTGCAGTGAAGAATCTCTATATTGTTGAATCTGCACCCAAACAGCGACTGCTTGATCTACTCGGATTAAAGAATGCTCAGGATACACTGGAACTGGCGGAACAGGGTTCGAGTTTTCAGGAATGGCAGCATGAAGCGCATAAGCTTGAACTCCAGGGAAAAGCAGAGCAGGCCGAGCAAATTCGCAGCCAGATTCTTAAACAGAAAGAAGTGGAGTGGGAGGTGCTGGCGGGCGATGCGGTAACGCTGCTGCGCGACAAGGCGATTGTCGAGAACAACAAAAAGGCAAAACTGGCGCTCTATGAATATGCCCTGGTCTATCGGGATCAGATGTTGATAAATGATCTGCTCGAAGTTGGGTTCGCACCTGCCAGGAACCTGAAGAAGGGAATCGACACGCTCAATCAGAAGTATTACATGCCTTACAGCGCGAAAAACCCCACGGCAGTATTGCGTCAGGTAGATCGCTACGGCGCTGATTTTCGTAATCAGTTTAATCAGACACCGCTGATGATCGCTGCCCGTCTGGGTAATGCGGAATTGACTCAGTGCCTGACCGATCTCGGTGCCGATACCGAGCTACTTAACAACAGTGGATTTAACGGATTTCAGATCGCTTTGGAGCAAGCGTGCAGCGATAACAAATTTGCAGCAAAAAAACTCGGACGGATTTACAATGCCTTGGAACCCGCCAGTATGAGCATTCAGGTCGAAGGCAAACTGCTTAAGCTGGACAATCACCTGATGGAATTTCTTATGCTCAACCTGATAATCAGCATATTTTATGAAGTACTCCCGAGCAATTACATCAGCTCAGGCGGTGCATTCAGTACCAAGGATTTTGTTAATGCGATACAAACTTTCCCCGACTCAGTTGTGCCTGCACGACGCAAAAAACGTGCTTATATCTCCAGCATCCTGTCGAAAAACGAGATCAATCGCGATGGCCCCTACAATCGCAAACTTTTTCTTCGTGTCAAACATGGTCAATACATTATTAATCCCGACTTGTCGGTACGTGTAGGCGGCGAATGGAAAGCGATCTACAATGTTTTGCGGCTTGACCTGCTGGCCTACAGGCGGCGTAACGACGATAATTATTATGCGTTTCACAACTACGATGAACGTGTACGGAATGCGCTGGAACGTATGAAGAACAACATTCGCTTGCTAGCGGCTGGAAAAGACGTCATCTATTGGTAAGGAACGTGCACGGAATAACTTACCGTTTTCGCATCTCTGCTTCAGCCCGTCTTTGCTCATTCTTCAATCACAAAAACTCGAAATAGAACGACTATTCCTCCGCTTTTGCTCAATCAGAGCGCCAAAGCAGCAAGTTATTCAGTGCACGTTCCTAAGCGGGTAAAATATTATCGAAAATTTTAAAATGCTCGTCCTATTGAAAAACTCACTACATCCATATAACTTTTAGGTTGTTCGAACCCAGACACCACATCACTCTTGGAGAAACGATAACTGTCATAAACAAAATTGACATACATCCCTTCCGCATCATCATCTATCAACTGAAAACGGTATGAAAAAAAAGCAGAAGGCTTCTTGCCGGGTTTAAGCTCAAGCGAAAATGCACTGACAGTCTCATTAGTATAAACAGGGTATTTAGCCCCAGCGCGCCATAGACTTCTCCAAATATGAGTCCTTTTTTCCATTCCTAGCGAAAATCGGGTAAATGCTATGTCAAAAACCTCTTCATAGCCAATCACTCTCCCCCCCTGAGAGCTTGTACCATTCCCAATGTCTCTTGACCAACTAGCCAGCCCCAAACCAGCAAGTAAATCTAATGAACGCCCCCATTTAAAATTCATTAACCGGTATCCACCAGTCAATTCAGCAGTGCCGCCTGTGTAATCAACACTTGCAGCGGCATAGTGGCCTAAATTCTGGGTTTGGCCATCATAATCAACGACACCACCGTAGAGTGCGGTATCAACACGGTAAAGCAGGCCGCGAGTCAATCGCCCTTCATTATTATGAGAAAAACCAAGGCGAACTCTGGGCCCTTGCTCAGTTAACAGTCGCGTACCCGCTCTATCAAACTCTTGCCAGCGAAATAACTCGAGCCCAACCTCTATCTCTGTCACTCCCTTAGATACTGGCTCATCAGCAATAACGAGTAAATTATAGAACGTGAGAAATGCACCAAAAAAAACAAAAATGGCAGTTTTTTTCATTCTGGATGTCACCTTAAGAATCAAATTAATTATTATAAACACAATGCCAGAGATTCTATTTTTTGGCCAGGAGCCTATCGGATTTAGGGAATCGTCGCGAGGGAAAGTTATTTTGTACCCTGGGGGCACAGTAAAGTCCATTTTTTTGATCGTTTGAGGCGAATATTGGGTGTATTCAACGAAGAGGGTCGAGAAAATAGGCCGAAATGGATTTCCCGCAGTAGATTCACATCCTGAGTTCGGCAGACTCCCGGATCAGAATCAATGTGATTGCCATTACTATCGACAAACAGAGCTAAAAAAGCAGCGTGACCATACCATGAGTCACGAAGATTACGACAGGACATAGCGAGGCAGGCGAATTGAAGAGAACCGCCAGGGCTAATTAAGTATTATTTTATCCGCCACCCTTAATCAAAGAAGAGAGAGGCGCGTCACTCCTCATCCACGAGTCGAAAATCAATGCCGGATAAATCCCCCGACGAGTCCCACTCATTACCCCATTTATCTGCTGAAATGTAATCTTCAGCAAACTCTTCATCCAGGTCTAAATCGTCACCTTTTGGGCCGTTCATAAATAATCCTCGCTTTACTATACTTGAATCTCATAAAGCCTCCCATCAATCCTCTGAAGGGGCCTCCAGACACAGATATAACTGCTATTTTGTATATCGGCCCAGACATGCTAGATCTTGATAAAGAGAAATAAAGCCTGAATCTCAAACGCCACGAGTATATGAATCATTTTATGGTTGAGTTTGAGGCGCAGTTGGCCATCATATTTGAAAAGGGCAGTGATACAGAATTATTTACAGTCTTAACTCGATTGAACCTCAACCATTTTTGCGTGTCGCAGCCGCTTCTAACAACGCTTCAATCCGCTCCATTCGCTGTTCTATCGACTCCGTCTTGTTCTTGATGGTATTAATATCTCCCGCCGTTCCATGCCCCTCTTCTCGATTATGGTTTTCATGCTCTTCCTGCATCACATCCAGCACTACACCGATCATCATATTGAGAAATACAAATGCAGTGAGGAAAATAAACGATAGATAGTAGGCCCAGCTAAACGGGAAGACCGCCATCGTTTCATACATCACGTCGGTCCAATCTTCAAAGGTCGCCACGCGGAATAGTGTTAACATCGAGATACTAATATCGCCCCATAAAACCGGGTTAATCTTCTCAAACAGGAAGCTGCCAATCGCGCCATAGATATAAAAAATGATAAACATCAATAGCACCACATAGCCAATACGCGGGATCGCTTTAACCAGCGCATCCATCAAGATACGCATTTCCGGTACCATCGATACCAGACGCAACATGCGGAAGATACGCAACAGGCGTGCCAGCAGAACTAATTGACTCTCATCGACCGGTATCAAGCTCGCTGTTACAATCAGAAAATCGAAGATGTTCCAGCCCTTCCTGAAAAAATCTCGCAGACGTTTCTCCGCTGCCATGCGAATCATCAATTCAATCAGAAAGAAAGCCGTCACCGCGACATCAAAGCCTTTCAACACACTCATCCAGTGAGGTGCGATATCGTAAGTGGTTGCACCAATCATCATCGCCGACAGGACAATAATTGTTACCACGGCCATCTCAAAAACCTTATTACTGCGTATCGTAACAAAGTGCTCTCGCCAGCCGGATACATCAGAATTCATCGTTATCACTCCATAAACTATTTAATACCATTCAGACAAACACACGCTATTTAAAAGCTCAATTCAAGCCGTTAATCTGCCATCAACGCAGCCATTTTTTCCGTATTCGGCTGCAGTACCAGGCCACGTTCAGTCACAATCGCATCGACCAGGTCGGCAGGCGTCACATCAAAGACCGGGTTCCACGCCGTTGCGCCCGGTGCAGCCACCTGCTTGCCGTTAAACGTCACCAGCTCTTCTTCATCGCGTGCTTCGATTGGAATCTGCTCACCTGTTTCAAGCGACATATCGATAGTTGAGGTCGGTGCCACTACCATCAGCTTAACGCCATGATACCGAGCGCTGATCGCCGCGTGATAGGTGCCGATCTTGTTTGCCACATCACCATTCGCTGCAATTCGGTCAGAACCGACAATCAACCATTTCACCTCACCCTGCTTCATTAGATGTGCTCCCGCGCCATCAGCCAGCAGTGTTACGGGAATTCCGTCCTGTAGCAGCTCCCACGCAGTCAGGCGCGAACCCTGCATCCACGGGCGTGTTTCATCGGCATAGACCTGGCTCACTTTACCTGCTGCATGTGCCGAGCGGATCACCCCTAGCGCGGTGCCATAGCCAGCGGTCGCCAGCGCCCCAGCGTTACAGTGGGTCATCACTGCGCAACGTTGCTCGATTAATGCCGCGCCCAGCTTACCCATGCGATGATTTGCTGCCAGGTCTTCGTCATCGATGCGGCATGCCTCTTCAACTACTGCCTGACGCGGATCACCCTCAAGTGTGGCAATCAGTGTCCGCATCCGTTTGATCGCCCAGAAGAGGTTCACCGCCGTCGGGCGTGACTCTGCCAACAGTCTCAAATCAGCCTCGACTGCCTGCTGCCAGCTGTCCGGATTCGCCTCATAACGCAGCGCAACTGCAATTGCTATGCCGTAACCGGCCGCCACACCAATCGCTGGCGCGCCGCGCACCACCATATTCCGAATACTATTTGCCACTGTTTCAACATCCTCACATTCGACGTAAATCTGCTGTAGAGGTAGTAGGCGCTGATCCAGCAGCTTTAAAACACCTTCACCCCAAATCATAGCCCGAACCTGATCAATCTGTTGCGACATCCCGAATACTCCAACACTAAAAATTAGCGATGAATTTCGCCAATAAAACAAGCAGAACCATCTTACCTTAGATAGCCCAAATGATGTTAAGGCCACCTTACAGGCGGCCGATATTTCAATTATGAACAGAAGCAAACGACTAAAATGGCTTAAAGAGCGCGCGCTTATTGCCACTATTCTACTGCCACTAAGCGCCATTGGTGACGACAAACTGGTCGTCATCGTTGGTGAACCGCCACTTGCAAGTGCTCCGCTTGAAATTAACGGCACAACTGGCACAACTGGCACAGCATCAGCTGCAGAAAGCGATACGGCCACCGTAGTCGAAGTCAATCTGCCTGGCATCACCAAAGCGGCAAACGGGTCTAGCATCGACATCTTCACCCCACGAGAAAAGCCGATTGAGTTCGTCACCCTGAATAGCGTGCTGTTCTCTCATAACAGTACGGCACTCGATAACAAGGCGAAATCGATCCTCAATGATATTGCTGCTTACCTGCAAGATAACGAGGCTATCGAACGCCTGCTAATCAACGGTTTTGCCGATAAAATTGCCAGCAACGATTACAACGCAAAACTCTCTGCCAAACGCGCCTTTGTGGTACGTGAGTATCTCCGGTACATAGGTGTCCCAACGCCATTGATGCACACCGTTAGCTGGGGGGAAGGGCATCCCGCAGATGAACACTGGACCATCAACGGTCGCAAACGAAATCGCCGCGTTGAGTTATATCTGATTCAGAAATAGAGGCCATTGCAAGCATTTTGGCTAGTAAATTTCGCAAGTACATTGGCAAGCACCCCATCCTGTCCTTGGAAAAAAGTCGATGAGCGCACAAACGTTGGCGGCAGTATTAAGTTCGAAAACAGACATAGAGTGGTCGCACAATATGAAGCCAGTGATATTGGTAGCAGCGATGAAGAATCCTACTTTGCTGGTTAACACTTTAAATTACAACAGTGGACTTTTGTCGCACAACTTGGTGGGACAGACACTGATGGCAATGATAATAACACCGAATATAGGGCCATTGGAGCCCAGTATGATTTCTCCAAAGATTTCCGGTTTTTCAGTGGCTACCGCAACACAGTAGCTTGGAAGTTGGAGACGATACAAAAGTCAGCTCACTTGGCCTGAATTTTTGTTTTAGCAAAGTATTTTAACTGCAAAAAGCGCAATAAAAACCAGGCTATTCACACCCGGGCTGAACAGATTGCCACCAATCTGTTCAGCTTCATAGCGCAGATACCATTCATCAAGATAATCTAGGGATTCAAGAAGAAAAATTAGAATTTTCCTGTTTTAATATTTATGGTCAACTAAGCGGCAGTTGTTTATTTGGGATATCGGTAACGCAGTAGTTTTCAAACCTACGCTGACGATGTTTAGCATTTACACATGATATCGGGCATCAGCCATTTTTAGATTGGCTCCTAATTGATGTCCATATCTGGAGATTAACGCGTGAAAGTACTGATTTTTATTGGCGTGACGGCACTTGGGTTATTGATAGGTTTATTTATTATGGCCTCCACTTAGAGAATAAAAACAAAACCAGAAGCGAGTCTCAATGCTTTCCAGCAAAGCATTTATTGAGTGCCTGTCTCATTACCGTTACGCACCCACCGTATAGGCCAACACTTTGCTAATTTGTGTCATCGGCCGCTGGCTCTCATCCTGCCAGTGATTAAACGCAGCCTGCACCGCACGCAGATCACGCTGAGATTTAGCCTCTTTTGTGATCACCCCCTCTCGCACCAGCGCGGTCACCACGTCGTTGCCAAGAATAAACGAATTTTTTCCCATTGAGCGCAGAAAATATTGCGCCGAGTTTCCGCCTAAGCGTCCACCGCGCTTCTTAAGCATTAACAGGAGTTCGACGTACTCTTCATCCGGCCACTCGGCAAAACAGTGCGCAGCGCTGCCGTGCGCCTCGGCGAGGTCACATAGTAGGGTGGCGTTATCACGCACAGCAAGTATCTTGCTGGCATAACGCACAACGCGTCGGTCTTTCATTAGCGCATCAAAATCATCATCCGACATATGCATCCAACGGACAGGGTTAAAACCGGCAAATGCCTCTTCGAACTCAGGCCACTTTTTTTCAATCACCTTCCAGCTAAAGCCTGCCTGAAAGACGCAGCGACTCATCATCGCCAGCCAGCGATCATCAGGGATCGCTGCCAGTTGTTTTGCTGACTTTGGCATGGGTAACAGCAGCGCCTCTAAGGCCTGCTCACCGCCCTTTCGTTTCGCGGCATGATCATAAAGGGATTGAAATGACTTCATCTGTGTTTACGGCTCATGTTGTTTAATGATCGACCTATCGGTTAGATAGTTTCTCACAAGGTGATTCGCGGTTGAACCTAGAAACCTCAGTTGGACCCGAAAAAGACGTGTAAGATATTGGTGTGCCAGCGCTATATCGAGCTTAATCCAGTACGGGCAGGAATGGCCGTGGTGTCCGAAGAATACCCTTGGTCGAGTTATCACGCCAATGGCTTGGGCAGCTCTACCAGGATGTGGGTACCGCACGAAGTTTATCAGGCATTGGGAAAAGATAATTCTGAGCGAGTGGCTGCCTATAGAGAGCTGTTTGTTGGACATGTGGATTCAGTGCCGGAGATACCTCAATGACACTGCATAGCCTCGTGATGCTATAAAGAGCGCTATTCTCAACAATAAAGGCATACTTCACTTGCACTCCTTCGCGAAGTAAATGGCCGCTTTTTTTAGGATTTCATTCTCCTCCCGGAGCTTTTTGAGTGCCGCCTGAAGGGGGACTGTTGCATCAGCTGAGCTATTTTTTGGCCGACCACCTTTACCTGGAAAAGCGGTTTCTCCATGCTGATCAATTTCATTTTTCCACTTATAAAGTTGATTACGACGTACACCTAACTCCCGAGCCAGCTGTGATGATTCCTTATGGCCTTGCTCAAGTAACCGTACCGCCTCACGTTTAAATTCCGGGCTGAATGTCTGTCTTGGCTTTCTACTCACTTCCACTCTCCTATGAGACTATTGTCCCCATTAGAGAGTGTGCGTCAAACCGGGGTAGGTTTACTGTGACCCCATTGACCTGCAAGGATGTGGACATGATTTGTCATCAGTACATACTACCGCCACTTTATATTTTTTACTGGCATCTTTGAGTTTATCCAGATACACCCTATAGTCTGTTTCATGATAGAAGCACGCCTGACGGTCATTGCCCCGCTAGATAACATGCTGAGACACCCGGAAAATAAAGCCGCTTAAGCCTGGCCATGAACACACTCCTTGTGTTGTCTTATCTTGGGGCTATTTATAAGATTTTTAGCTGATTAGATGCAATCAATGACTCTGACCCCATTGATCCCCATTGATCCAGAAATCATTAAAATTAACCATGTAATCATCATTCAGCTCGGAGTCATCGTCACCCGTTGACCCTATGGTAATATCCCTGGGATCAAGCAAAAGCAGGCCCGCTTCACCCTGTTGAGCAGAGCGATCAGTGTTACCCCGGAAGATCAGATTATTCTTG